>Ga0209172_10000596_pt1 | contig 96604 bp, 90 predicted proteins | sample LarsenN4metaG_FD_184113 | JGI IMG/M metagenome (GOLD analysis project Ga0209172, IMG submission 184113) | Hot spring sediment bacterial and archeal communities from British Columbia, Canada, to study Microbial Dark Matter (Phase II) - Larsen... ... | reverse complement strand
CGGAGCTCATCGAGTTCTGCCGGGGCAAGGTGGCCGTCTACAAGCTCCCCCGGGAGGTGGTCTTCGCCCCGGAGATGCCCCGGACGATCACCGGGAAGCTGCTGCGGCGGGTGCTGCGGGAGCGGGCTGCCAAGGACGGGTAGGGGATTTAGGCCCGTTCCTCTTGCATGCGCGCGGCGTCTCGTCCGGCGTCCAGCTTCTGCCGGATCCGGCGGAAGCTCTCCGTGTCGCGGCGAAGGTCCGGGTGGCCGAGTCGCCGGTCCAGCTCGATGACCTGCTGCAACAGACGCAGGGCCTCCCGGTAGTTTCCCTGGTCCTCGTGGATCATGGCCATGTTGTACATGGCCACCGTCGCCCGCAGGGGATCCCCGATCCTCTCCAGCAGCTTGAGGGCCTCTTGGTAGGCGGCCACGGCCTTGTCCAGATGGCCCAAGTGTTTCTGGACAGCGCCCAAGTTGTTGTGGATGGTCGCCTCGCCGAGGGGATCGCCGGCTTGCCGGTACAGGGGAATGCTGCGCTCGTACCACGCCAGGGCCTCCTTCCACTGGCCCCGGCGCTGGGCTAGGCTTCCCAGATTGCCCAGGGTAATCGCCTGGCCGGTGACATCTTCCGCGCCCTCGTGCAGGCTGAGGCACCGTTCCCAGGCCTGGCGGGCCTCCTCCCAACGCTCCTGTCTGGCGTACACCGCCCCGAAGTTATTGTAGAGGAGGGCCATCCCCCGGGTATCCCCTAGGGCTTCGCGGATCTCCAGGCTCGTCCGGTAAGCTGCCAGGGCCCTTTCCCAATCCCCTTGCCCCTGGTAGACGCTGCCGATCTGGCTTTGCGTCTGGGCGATCTCTGGCCGCTCCTCCGGATCGCGGAAGAGGTGCAGGGCCTGGTGGTAGAGATCCAGGGCACGATTCCATGCGCCTTCCCGGTAGCAGAGGCCAGCCATGGTCTTCAGGCAGGCAATCCGGCCGGTCCGATCATCCCGCTCCTCAAACGCCTTCAGGGCCTCCTCGTACGTCGTGAGGGCGCGCCGAAACCAGCCCCTTAGGGCATAGGCTTCCGCCAGCTCCATGTAGGCATCGACCAGGGAGGCCGTCTCGCCCGACTGGAGCAACGCCTCCAGTTTCCCCTCCAGGGCCTGCACCTGGGCGTGGCCCGGCCGCGGCGTTCCGGAGGCCGGCGTCGGGTCCGCCATCACCCTGCTCCCGTGCCCTGGGGGGACATCTCCTCCTCGGAGAACCCCAGCGCCTTTCCGATGGTCCGTCGGATCAGCTCCAGGGCTTCCCCCCGCCCCTCGCGTGGTGTGCTCTCCATGACCAGGGCCATCCTGGTCACCGCCTGGTGCAGTGCCAGGAGCTTGGATTGGCCGTTCCCCTCCGCCAGTCGCAGGAGGCGTTGCACCATCGTCTGGTACTGGGGCGAGGTGACCACCTCCATCTGGGCTGCCTCATCATCCAGCATCTGGTACTCGTGACTTAGGAGGATCCTGGCCAGGTGGCGAGCCACCTGCGCGAAGTCCATGGCGGCGTTGTCCTGCTCCAGCAGCTGCAGGCGATGCTCCTGAGGCATGAGGTTCCAGACCTCGCTGCTGACCCGAGGGATGGCGATGAATTTTCCCGTCCGGTATCGCTGGATGAAATCGGTAAGCCCCCGGTCGCCGAGGTGGAGGGACACACTTGCCACCACCTGGCGGAGGGCCTCGATCGGCATTTGACCCAGGCTCGGGTACTTCGACCGGTGCGGGCCCAGCAGCTCCTGGAATTCCCGCAGGCTCAATTGGTCCGCCAGGCTTTGCAGATTCAGCCTCAACTCATTCAGGGGAATGCCTTCCAACCGGCGGACCGCCTCGGCAATCCGATCCGGCGAGTCTTCATCCGCTCCCCCGGGGGGGAAGAATTCACGCGGGAGTCGATCCATGGATGCCCCCAGGCGTTCCTGCAAGGGGGCGGTGAAGCCCGCGGCCTGGGCGATTTCCCGCTGGATGTGTCCCAGCCGCTCCAGGACGTCGGGAGCGGGCAGGCCTTTCATCGCAGGAACGCCGGCCGCTGCCAGGTCGGAGAGGCGGTAGATCTCGGCCGGGGGCAGTCGTCGCAGCGCCCCGAGCAGCTCGAAGTACAGGGGAAACTCGATCACGGCCCGGGGGAGCAGGGGATCGTGGAGGAGATCGGGCTGAAAACACAGGGCCAGCCGGGCGAGCTCCCGGGCGATCCGGTCGGGATCCAGGGCCTGTGGCTCGGCCGCGATCATTTCCCACTTTTCCATGATGGACATGTTCTGCAGGTCGGAATCGGTCACGGCCTGGAGACTGTCGGCCTTGGCCTCCCGTTTCGCCTCGAGGTCCAGGATCGCCAGTTGTGTGCATTGGGGGACGAAGGCTTGGAGGAAGGTCCGGCTGCGATCCACCGGGAGGAATTCGTGGTATCCCGCCAGGAGGGTCCGCCATCGCTCCTCGCTCAGGGAATCGGCTAGGTACCGGACCGTCCACCGTAGCTCATCCAGGCCCATTCCGTCCAGGCCCTCCAGGAGTTCCTGTCCCCGCTCCTCCAATTGCCGGCGCCGCATCTGCCAGTGGAGGTCCGCGTCCACAATCCCCTCCCATCTTCCCGATCTGCTACCGGATGGTCTCCGCCGGCTTCCCGGGGCTGCTGGGCCCGGCTTCCAGCAAGGCCTCCAGCGCCCGCAAAAGGTCTTCCCGCCGCGTCTGCGGAATTGACCAGGTCGCGTTCACCGGGGCCTCGTCCAGGCTGTCCATCAGCTCTCCGACGTTCACCACCGCCGGCCCGGCGTCCGGCCGACCCAGATAGGGTGCGAGCAATTCCAGGAATTCATCGCTGAAGCGCCGCAGCGAGTGGATGTCGAGGCTGACGTGCGCCTCGCCGACAACCAGGAAGAATTCCGCCTGCTGATTGCCCCGCGTCGCTGACCCTTCCAGGATCGTGTACCCCGGTCGCCCCCAGATGCTCGTCTGGAAGACCCAGCGGGGAGCCACGGGCCCACCGCTTTGATGGGGGTTAGATGGACCAGGGGCACCAGGCGCCCCAGTTGAACTCAAAATATGCGTCTCCCATCCACTCTGCAATATGAACGATGACCTCGTTGACGCGCCGAAACTGCCCGTCGAATTCATACGCCACGATAATCCGGTCTTCGGGGTCGAAATATCGCACGGCGTACAGATTCTCTCCCATCACGTGGGCGTCAATGGGCTTGATATCCTCGAAGGCCAGGCCCAGGATCTCCAGCAGGGCATAGAGGTCATACACCTGGCCGCTGATGTCGAGGTCGAATGCGCCGGCGCCCAGCACCCCGTACCGCTCCTCCATCCAGGCGCGATCCCTCCCCTTCTCTCCGGCGTAGCGAACAAACTCCAGGAGTTCGCCCGCGCTGAGCGTATAGGTGGCATCTACCTCCGCGCCGTTCACCAGGGCGACGGCCCGGGGGCTGATATTCATCGGTTGCGCGAGCGCCTCGCGCACGCTACCGACGGTCCGCCCGGCCAGGCCGGCCTCGAGCGAGTGAACGCCGTAGATCACCCGCACTTTGCCGGTCTCCTCTTCATGGGGTCTTGTGACCGCGCGAGGCGGCGTGACTTGCCTGAGCTTCTCCTGGGTCACGGGCATCCCCTTCGACATCCCCCCGGAAGGCGTGTCTACGTGGACGCTAATATGGGGATTCAGGCCACCCCTGTCAATCGGAAACTCCGTGCGCCCGGGCTGGAGGACCGCCAAGTTTCCGGGTCTTGCCGCGCGCGCAGTCCCATGAGGAGCGATGCCATCCCCCGGTCGAGACGTCGCGAAACCCCAGGCGAAACGTCACGCTTTCTGCGTAGTTGACCCCAGCCACCTTGGCCCCTATAATCCGCCGCCGGATCGTTGCGCCCGGATGGGCGGGCCGATCGGGCCGGAGAGTGCCGTGAATCGTCGAGGGCATAGCCCGCAGAAACTTTATCCCACGTGGAAGGGGGGCCATGACGACACCACCCCAGGCAGGCGAGCATCGGATGTTCGTGACGGAAGAGGATCACGCTGGAAGGTACGGGTTTTGCGAAGTGTGTGAAGATCACCATGACATGGTGCAATACCGGCTGGATGGCACGGGGACGTTTCGCCCCGAGGTGAAATGCTACCCCAGTAAGCATGCCTGGCGGACCTGGAAGAAGGGCCAGGCCATCTTCCGCGTACCCGGCGTGTGAGCGGAAGTTCCCTAAGTCCCATCGCCGCTAAGTTAATTTGTAACTAGCTGAATTGATTGGCAGCTCTGACCACAGTGTGCTTCCCGCCCCCGGGAGCGCCCCTCGGGCGCCGGGCCGCGACGGAACTCCGCCGCCCCCAGGGGGTCCCCGGCGGAGTAGGGCCGTCTTGCTCCTGGTCGTCGGCCTGCGGCCTCCTCCACGCCGCCGTCATGCCACCGGCATGACACGGCGACCGGCGCAGCGGTCCACGGGTACCCACCGGGTGCGGCCGGCTGCCTTCAGGCCGGCTCCCGGGGGCGGAGTCGAGACCGAATTATCTTAGCGGCGATGTCCCTAAGTCCCAGACATTGTGAAATACGGTGTCCCCTTGCGGTCTTTGCGCGCTTTGCGGTGAGAATTGTGAGTCAATTCCCAATGCCGATCTGGATCGGTGATCACCTCATTGTCGCATCGGTCGCAGATGCCGAGTACATCCGGCAGGACCCCCGAGCCATCCTGCTCCAGGCCGGGCAGGCATTCGGGACGGGGACACATCCCACCACGCAGATGTGCCTGCTGGAACTTCTGGCCCACCTTCAGGCGGGGGATCGCGCCGTGGATGTGGGGACCGGCTCCGGCATCCTTGCCCTTGCGGCCGCCAAGTTGGGCGCGGAGCGGGTGGTCGCCATTGACAAGGACGTCTCCGCGTGCCGGACAGCCCAGGCGAACGCGCATCGTAACGGACTTGCCAAGGTCGTCACGGTCGTGGCGGGCACCCCGGACGTTCTCGGCCCGGCGGCCGGGTTCGCCCTCGTGCTGGCCAATCTCGAATCTGCCGTTGACGGCAGACAGTGGCTGCCGACACTTGCCCGCCTGTGCCGCGTGGGGGGCAAAATCATCCTTTCCGGATTCCAGCCGCCGGGGGAAGGTCTGGTTGTCGCGCCCTTGCGAGAGCTGAGCCTGGCGCAGCTCGCTCGCCGGACCCAGGGAGGCTGGATCACCCTTGTCCTGGGGAAGACCGCCTGACACAGCCCGCAGCCGAAGCGTCACGCCACCCAGGTCGCCGCGGCCCGAAGAGCCTTACATGACGGACTTTTCGATTGCCGCCCCATGGCTAGAATGTTATTTATGATGCCATCCGTGCGTGCGACCGGGAGGGGCCGTTGATCAGGCTGTTGGCGCCTGCGGGAAGCCCCGAGGCTGTGTGGGCTGCCCTGGATGCGGGGGCGGACGCGGTCTACGTCGGCCTCAAGGGTTGGAGCCGCGGCGGAGCCCGCGGGGAGCTTACCTGGCAGGAGTTGGTCGCGTCGCACCGTCGGGCCGTTCTGGCTGGACGGGCCCTCCAGGTTGCCCTGAATACGATTCCGTTGGCACACGAACGGTCCAGGCTTTTCCAGCAGGTTCCTGCCCTACTGGACCTGGGGATCGACACTTTTATCGTCAACGACATCGGGATCCTGGCGGCCCTCCGGCGCCGCTTCCTCGGGTTGCGCCTGACGGCGAGCATCGGCTGTGGCGCCCAGACAGTGGCCGACGTAGCCTTCTTCCGGGACCTCGGAGCATCGGCCGTTGTGCTGCCCGGAACCCTGGATCCCGACGAGGTGCGCGAGATCTCGGGGGTGCCGGGAATCTCCGTGGAGGTCATGCTCCACATGGTGGAGGAGTTCATCCTCCTCGGAAAGTGCTGGATGCCAAGCTACGTTCACCTGAAGCCGTCGCCCATGCCCACCGATCCCTTGACGCCGGCGGATCCGGAAGGCGCGGACCGTGGCCTACGCCAGACGGGGAGCATGAAGCGGGGCGGGGTCGGGACCTGTTTCAAGATCTGCCAGCAACCCTGGGACCTGTTTGAGGGGGAGCGCTGGCGGGCGTCGCGGCTCTTCCCCAGTCGGCAACTCGGCCGCGTCGCCGAGGTCGGGATGTACGTCAACGCGGGCGCTCACGTCCTGAAGCTTCAAGGACGGAGCCTCCCGCCGGAACAGCTTGCCCTGCTGGTGCGGCGCTACCGGGACGCCCTGGACGGTGTGAGCAGGGGATTGGCCCTGGCGGATCGGACCGCGCTGCCCCCCGCATGGACCGTGGTGGGACGATGACCAATGACCAATGACCAATGACCAATGACCAATGAGATATCCGTGATGAGCTTTGAGTTGAATACGTCGATCGCGAATCTGCGGGACCTCCGGGCGTCGGACCTGCGCGACTATGACGCTGTGTATCTGGGGGACATCTACTGCCGGCTGTACGAGGCGAATTTCCTGGAGCGACCGGATGACCTACGACAGGGGCTGCGCATCCTTCGGGACCAGGGCAAGCGGGCCTATGTGACGAGCTATGCCGCGCCGCGGAACGACTACCTTTTCCGGGTGCGAAAGACCCTGGAGGTCGCGGCCGCGGAGAGGGCGGAAGCAGTCGAGATCCACAACCTGGGCATCCTGAAGATCGTCCACGATGAGTTTCCGGGGCTGCCGGTGCACATCGGCGGGTTTGCGAATGTGTACACCGATTCCGGCGTCGACGTCCTGCGGGGCTTCGGGGCTGTACGGATCACGCCGAACTATGAGTTGAGCCTGGACGAGATCCGCGAGATCGTGGCGGCCTGCCAGGTCCCCATGGAGTTGATCGTCCACGGCAAGATGCCCCTGGGGGTCTCGGACTACTGCTTCCTGCTGGAGTACGAGGAGAAGTGGGGGATCAAGTGTCCGGACCTGTGCCAGAAGGACCTGTTCCTCAAGCAGGGGGACTGGGCCATGAAGTCGGTGGGCAAGGGGATCATGAGCGGCAAGGACGTCTGCATGCTGGAGCACCTGCCGCGCCTCCTCGCCGACGGGCATCGGCACTTCCGCATCGAGACGCTGTCGGAGAGCCCGGAGTACCGCAGCCAGGTGGCGGCGGTGTACCGCCAGGCGCTGGCCCATGCGGCTGATGCAGTGTTCGAGCAGGACGAGGACTGGTGGCGCGTCGTGCGGGTCCACGCGCGCGTCGGGCTGTGCAACGGCTTCTACTTCGGCAAGAGCGGCATGGACTACGCGGGGATCCGGCCGGAGGCGGTCGGCTCGCTCCTGACGATCCCACCGACGAAAAGCTAGCTCGTGGAACATGGCGGCCGGACCTCCGGCGGCTTCCAGCATCCTGAAGAACGGCCCGGGCGGGGGCGGGCTCTCAGACACAGACGAGGAATCGCGCATGGTTGAACTCCTGGCACCGGCCGGCAATCTTTCCATGGTGGAGACAGTGGTGGCAAGCGGCGCCGACGCCATCTACGTCGGGCCCCGCGGCTGGAGCCGGCGGCGGGACCGGTACGAGCTGGGGGATGCCGAGGTGCGCGAGGCCATCGGGATGGCCCACGCCGGCGGGGCGAAATTGCGGGTGGCCATCAATACCAACATGCAGTCTCGTGAGATCCCCCCCATGCTCCGGAAAATGGAGCGCTTCGTGGCGTGGGGGGTGGACGGGGTGATCATGACCGACATCGGGGCCATCGCCGAGGTCCATCGGCGCTTCCCCGCCCTCACGATCCATGCCAGCATCGGGGCCAACATCCTCAACGACGAGGACGTGCGGTTCTACCGGTCCATCGGCGTCTCCCAGGTGGTGGCGGATACGAAGCTCACCCTGAAGGAGCTGGTTTCGCGGAAGGAGCAGGTCGACGTCGGGATCGAGATCCTCATCCACGCCAACTACTGTTACACCTATCTGGGGAAATGCTGGATGTCCCCGTACCACCGGCTGGAGCGGACCACGGACCCCTTCGGCAAGGACCTGTTCAAGGGAAGCCCGAACCGCGGCGGCCTGGATTACCGCGTGTGCCTGGAGTCCTGGCAGCTCTACAGCGGCGACACCAAGTGGGAGGAGCGGGTGGCCCTGAAGAACGACGCCTTCTTTCTGGTGGAGGACATCCCCCACCTGATCGATCTCGGGGTGCACTGCCTGAAGATCCAGGGTCGAGAATATCCGGTCCCGCTGGTGGGGGAGATGGTCCGGTTCTACCGCGAACTGATCGACGCGTACCTCGCCCACCCCAAGGCGCGGCCCTTCGACATCGCGCCATGGAGGGCCCGTCTGGCGGGCATCGAGGCGGACCGGAACTCCGCCCGGTCCGAGGGGACGCGGTTGCTGCTGATCGAGGCGCGCCGGCCTGTCCCGACCACATAGCGACAGGAAATCGGAAACTGGGAGCTGGAAACTGGGCCCGGATGACTCATCAGCTTCCGGCTTCCAGTTTCCCGAGAGGAAGTCGCGATGACTGAGCAGCCTGTCCGGCTCGCGTGCCTGAAGTGCCGGCGGGACGGCCAACCGTTCCGTCACGTAGACGTGATCGATCGCATCCGTCTGGCTGACGACCCTGCCGACACCAATTGCGGCCACTTTTACCTCGAGACGGTTCACATCCTGCAGTGCCCGGCCTGCGGCCACCGCCAGGAGCACTTCCACAAGCGCACACCCTACGCCACCCTTCGCGAGGCCCAGTCCCAGCTCGACGCCCACCTCCTCGGCAAAGGCTAGATCTCTATACCAGACAAGGCAATGTAACCGCAGAGGAGGCAAAGGACGCAAAGAATCTCACGGCATTTCCATGTCCGGCAAATTGGAATAATGGGGGTGGCCCCGGAATTTTCTGAACAGCCGGGCCCCCTCGGCGTTTTGAGGTCCAGCAGGCCTTTGCGATCTCTGTCCCGCCTTTGGCGGGATTTGCGGTGAAATCTTTGGGTTCAGAGGTTGGTGCGGAAGGCGTCCCGGGTGTTGCCGGCCAGGGCCGCCTGAGTGGCGGCGGCCAGCTCCGCGTCGTGGCTGTGATCCAGGGCGAAGACGCGGTAGTGGGCCACCTGGGCGGGGATGTAGCGGAAGAGATCGGCCACGGCGCTGGGCGAGGCCTTGCCGGTGGCGGGATCGTAGATGAGGATCTTCTTCGTCTCCTCGGTCCAGGGGTTGAGCGGCCGCGGGTCCTGCCGGGCCATGTCCACCCGGAATGGGATGCCCCGCAGGGGCTCGGGCAGGTGCTTCCGGATGGCATCCTCCAGGTCTGTGGCCGACAGGAACTTCTTGCCCCGCGGCTCGTCCATGGTCTCCATGTGGTCGTAGGCCATCTTCCACTTCAGCTCGCGATTCAGGATCTTGGCCCACTCCGCGCCCAGGGACCGCTTGCGGGGGTTCGGATCGGTGGCCCACCGCTGCACCCCCTCCAAGAGAGACCAGTCGCTCACCCGCAGGTAGGCGTCCAGCGATTCCCGGAAATCCACGGGGTACAGCAACTGGATCGTCTCCTGGAAGATCTCCTGCATGTGCAGGTCCACGGCCCGATTGGTCCGGTGGAAGTAGACGTCGGCATACATGGTGAACCGGGCATTCACGAAGCGGCGCAGGGTGGAGGATCCGGACTTGTGCAGTGTCAACCCCTTCTCGGTGATGAAGGAGTAGTAGAGCAGCCGGTCGATGTCCACCATATCCAGAGAGAAACCGGTCATGTAGGCATCCCGCTGGATGTAGTCCATGTTGTCGGCCGTGTAGATGCCGGAGAAGACGGGCTGGAGGGTCTGGAGCCAGCGGGGCATCTGGTCGGCGGCACCTGCCTCGGGCTTGCGCATCAGGTAGGCGATGTATTCGGGCTGGATGATCTCGTCCTTCTCGAAGGGACCATCCGGACTTCGCCGGATGCCCCGGAGGATGTCCGCCAGCCGCTCCAGCACGATCCGCTGGCCGATGCCCTCGTGGGTGGTGCCGTGAACGGGTTCCAGGAAGTTCTGATCGAAGAAGTGGCTGAAGGGGCCGTGGCCGATATCGTGGAGGAGGCCGGTGAGCCGCAGGATCTCCTGGATGTAGGACGGGGACGGGCACTGGCGCCCGAAGACCTGCTTGAGGCTGGGATAGAGCCGATCCGCGAAGCGGCCGGCCATGTGCATGGTCCCCAGGGAGTGCTGGAAGCGGCTATGCTCACCCGAGGGAAAGACCCAGAAGCTGGACTGAAGCTGGTGGACCTTTCGTAGGCGCTGGACCCATGGCGTGTCGATGAGGTCCTTCTCCGTCCGCTCCTCGGGGTGCCCCTCGACGGGCACGGTGAACTGGATGTACCCGTAGAGTGGATCCGCCAGAAGGGCGATGCCCTCGTACATGGGATGCCGGCGCTTACCGACTGGCACGATGACCCCTCAGGCTGGCTGCGGAGATCTCATCCCGCCAGAGGTCGCTTGAAAATGAGCAGGGCGCCCACCGTCCCATAGGCTACGCCATCCCGGTTCGGGGCGATGAGAGGGACGCTGCCGGCCAGCTCCCATCCCTCGGCGCCCCACGCCTGGATGAACTCCAGGTTGCTGACCAGGCCATCCTGGGTCTCCTTGAACATCGTCATGTGGTCCCGGTATTCCCACATCATGTCTCGCCCCCCCTCTCACTCCATTGCGGATTTTGGATGGAGGATTGTAGATTCTCCGGAATGCCCGGAGCCCTTCCCCGTTCACGATTCGAGATTGGATATTCGACATTCGCCATGAGCTTCAAGCGCGTCCCTCCTTGGCCGCAGGATAGGTCAGGTCGTCCGGAAGACCGAGGGCGGTGGCGATGAGCGTGCGAATGCGCTGCAGGCGCGCAGGCCGTGCCTCGGGCGGTAGGCCCTCGAGCTCCAGCATCATCCGGGTGACCGTCTGGATCAGCTCAGCCATCGGTTGTTCCGCCTCTCCCCCGCTGATGATCTGGTTGACCAGACGCTGGTACCGGGGGGACCGCAAGAGGTCCACCTGGAACCCGGCATCGAAGAGCATGTCGTATTGGAAGCTGAAAAAGATCTTGATCAGATGCCGGGCGGCCTGGGCCATGTCCATGGTGCGATTGTCCCGTTCCAGGATGGCCTGCCGTTCCGCCAGCGGCAGCAGGTTCCAGATCTCCCGGTCCACCTTGCGCTCAGCCACCATCCGCCCGGACCGGTACCGTTCGGCAAAGTCGGTGATGCGGCGGTCGCCCATCCGCCCCGACACGCGTCCCAGGAAGTCGCGCAGGGCCTCGGGCGGCAGTTCTGTGATGGACCGGTACTGGCGCTGGAGGGGAAGGACGTACTCCTCCCATTCCCGAAGGCTCATCAGGTCCGTCAGGACCAGGAAGGCCGTCGCCAGGTCCTCGGCCGGCATATCGCCAAGAGCGTCTTCTGACGCCAGAGGCACAGCCGACGGGGCCTCGTCGGGGCGGTCCAGGGGAAGGCGCACCATCTGGCCGGTGAAGAGCTGATCGACGGGGATCAAGATTCCCAGGGTGCGGCCGATTGCCTCCCGGATCTCGGCCAGGGCAGCCTCGACCTCATCCGGCGTTCCGTCGTTGAGGCGGCCGGAACGCTGCAAGATCTTTTCCTTCAGCGCCTCAACGGTGGCCTGGGGCTGTGTCTCCAGCGCCTCCCGGATCCGGTGGTAGGCGGGGAACTCGACGGCTGCCTCGGACAGCCCCGTATCGTGGAAAAGGTCGAAGGACTTGCACATGAACAGGCGGGCCAGCTCCCGGCGCAGTTGATCGGGCCGGAGCCCTCCGGGGTCCGCCGCCAGGAGGTAGCACTTCTCCGCCAGGGACATGCTCTGGAGCTCCTCCTCGGTGAGGTCCGCCAGCCGGGTCCCCTGGCCACCCTCCTTGGCGGTGAGGTCTTTCAGCGCGATGTCCGTGTACTCTTGGATGAAGGTCGGCAGGAAGCGGCGGAGCCGATCCACCTCCCAGTGCTCGCTATACGCTCCTAGGTGTTTGGCCCGCTCGTCCGGGGACAGGCAGTCGGCGAACACGCGCACGGTCCAGCGCAGCTCCTCCTCATCCATCTGGGCCACGCGCGCCAGCAGCTCCTGGGCGCGTTCCTGGATGAAGCGGCGTTGGGACTCGATCCTGGAGAGCGGGTCCACGGGCGCCTATCCTTTCGGTTGGGGGTCCGCCCGACCCCTGTTCGGCCGGCTCCCTGTCGAGGCGGTATTAAACCCCGGCCGCCTCAAATAGTCCAGTAGGATATTCTCCCCGGTTCGAAAATCCCAGCCGAGCTTATACAGCTCCGATCTTTCCCCCGGATATCGGGGTGAGAAGGCACGCAATCGCGTCTTCCATCTCGGGCGGGATTCACCCAGTTGCCCCCAGCCTGCCGGCGAGCCAGGCCGGCACCTTCGCGTAAAGCTCGCTGTTCCCCTTCAGGTCGATGTGGTTGAACCACCGCGGAAGATAGGCGAGCAGGCCGGCCGGAAGCTCCGCGGCTTGATGCTGGTTGGCGGTGATGACTTCGAGGCTGACGCCGGGGATCCCGGCCGCGGCGGCCTGCACCCCCTCGATCAGGGAGGGGATGTCCCCGGCGGCATGCAAGAGCAGGGTGGGACGAGGGATTGTCGGCGGAGGTGGCATGGTCCGGAGGAGCCCCAGGATCTCGTCCCGCGCCTGGGCGCGGACCGCCGTGCTTCCAAAGTGGGTCAGCATGGCGCGGCCCTCCTCGGAAGGACGCTGCGGCAGGGCGGGGGAGATGGCGACAACGACATCGGCACTGGAAGCGAGGGCCAGCCGTCCGCCCAGGCTGTGCCCCACGGCCGCCACCCGCCCGAAACGTCGCAGAAAGGCGAGCGTCGCCTCCAGATCCTCCAGCATCGCCGGGCCGAGCGGCGCCGGATGTTCCCCGTGCCCGCGGATGTCGAACACGCAGGCAGCCAGATCCCGCTCTGCCAGCCGGGCCGCCAACCCCAGCATCTGCTCCTTGCCCCCTCCATAGCCGTGGGCCACGGCGACGCCGGCGGCGGGAGCTGTCGGCAGGAAGAGATACGCCGGGACTTGATGGCCATCCGCACTCTGGACCTGCGTCAGCCGGGCAAATTCCATTTGGGACCTCGCTTCAATGAAAAATTTCCAATCCGACTACTGACCACGGACCACTGACCTTCTCCGGAGGGACGGCATGCGGTGTGTAGTCCCGTGGTCCTGGAGTCCCGTGGTCTGTGGCCCGAGGAACCACCGAACGACCGAACAGTCGAACGCCTTTCTCCCTTCATCCCGTATAGAGCAACGCCCGCCGCAGATGGGGCGAGATCAGGAGCTGGGTTCCCGGGGCATGGTCGTGATCCGTCCCTGCTCCAAGAGGTAGGCGCGGCCTGCCAGGGTGAGGATCCGCCGGACGTGCTGGCCCACGATCAGGACCCCGATCCCCCGGCTGGCCAGGGCAGGCAGGGTGTCGCAGCGGCCGGCCATGATGCGGGGGGCGAGGCCCATAAACGGGTCGTCCAGCATCAGGACCTTTGGCTGCGCCATGAGTCCCCGCCCCAGGGCCAGCATCTGCTGTTCCCCACCGCTGAGGGTGGCTGCCTGCATCTTCTCCTTCCCCCGCAGGACCGGGAACCGGGTGTGGACGCCGCTGAGGGCCTCGCCGATTCGTATCCGCGCCGCGCCAAGATAGGCACCGACCTCCAGATTTTCCCGGACGGTCATGCCGAGGAAGAGGCGTCGCCCCTCCAGGGCGGCGGCGCGAACCCGCGGGGTGAGCTCTTCGGCCGCCGCCACGGCGCGGTCCGGCCGCCCTTCGTCATCGCCGCTGACGAGGGTGATGCGGAGCCTTCCGGAGGCCTTTGCCTCCTCAACGGCAAGCTGGATTCCCCGGTGAAGCGCGGTCCCGTGCGCCGCAAAGCGTCCCGTCAGGGGATTGATCTCCCCCCGGGTGAGCGTTGCCGCCTCCGCTCCGGCCAGAAGGGATGGGACGCCCATCCAGGCGAGGAGGACAATCCTGGCGGCCGCGGAGTTCCAGTGCTGCATGATCACGCCGATGTGCACGCGCGGCAAAATATCAGAGGGAAAAGAGCAGCGTCAATGATGAACTGGGCTCCCGTTGGCCTCCCCGTGTTGCCCGGGCGTGGCAGGGGGCAAAACGGGCGGGGTGGTCGTTGCAACTTGTCGGGCCCTGTGCTACGTTGGGCGAGTTTTCCGAGGGCGAAAGGAGCCGCAGTGATCCGGGTACGCGTCTGGTCGCTCAGCCTGGTGATGATGATCCTCCTGCTGGGATGCGCCAGCCTCTTCGGGGATCGAATGCCGAGTGGGAACGTGCCGGCGGGCGTCAAGCGGGTGAGCTTCGAGGTCGTGGCCCGCGGCAACCGGTGCGAGCCGTCCGTCCTTGCCGTGGACCGAGAGGGGGGTGCCGTCCTGATTACCTTCCAGGTGATGAGCGTGGAAAAGCAACACATATTCCTGATCTCCGATCTGGACGTCCGCGTCACGGTGCCAGAGGACATGATGGTGTCCGTCCCGGTGCTGGCCGATCGCTCCGGGATTTACACCTACGCGTGCACCGGGCTGCCGTGGATCGGGCTCTTTACCGCGAAGGGCAAGCTTGCAATTAAGTAAGTGGGTTCGAACCCGCCAGGAGCTGCAATCCCTCGCCGCTGCCCTGGCCGGTGCACGGATCATCGGTCTGGATTCCGAGGCCGACAGCCTGCACAGTTTCCCCGAGAAAGTGTGCCTGGTGCAGCTGGCCGACGAGGCCGGCGCCGTGTTCTTCGTGGACCCCCTGTCCGTCCGGGATCTTTCGCCGCTGGCCTCCATCATTGCCGACCCGGCCGTCGTCAAGGTCTTTCACGGGGCATCCTACGACGTCTCCTCGATGAAGCGGGACTTCGGCTTCGAATTTGGGGGCCTCTTCGACACGATGATTGCGGCCCAGTTCCTGGGACTGCCCGAGCTTGGTCTGGCAGCCCTGCTGGAACGTTGCTTCGGCATTCCCCTCCGGCCGTCGCGCCAGAAGGACGACTGGGCCAGGCGCCCGCTGACCCAGGCGCAAGAAGCCTATGCCGCGGAGGACGTCCAGCACCTGATCCCGCTCTGCGAGCGGCTGCTGGCGGAGCTTCGCGCCCGCGGGCGGGACCGCTGGGTGCAAGAGGAGTGTGAAGCGCTGGCCGGGATCCCGGCCGCAGACCGGGTCTTCGATCCGGAAGGCTACCTCCGGGTGAAGGGCGCGAAGGCCCTGGACCGGCGGGGCCTGGCAGCGCTGCGCGAACTGTTCATCGCCCGCGAGGCCTGGGCCCAAGAGGCTGGCCGGCCTCCCTTCAAGATCCTGGGGAATGAGGCGATGGTGGGGATCGCGGGCGAGAAGCCGCGAAGGCCGCAGGACCTCCGACGCATCCCGGGATGTTCACCCAAGGTGATCCAGCGGTATGGAGAGGGGATCATTGCCGCGATCGCCCGTGCGGACAGCATCCCGGCGGCGGAGCTTCCGACGGTTCCCCGGCCGAAGAAGCCGCGGGTGCCGCCCGCGGTGCAGCGGCGGATCGAGGCCCTCGGCAGGTGGCGGGCCCGGAAGGCCGAAGGGTTGGGGCTGGATCCGGGCCTCCTCCTCCCGCGCCGCCTGATCGAGCAGTTGGCCGAGCAAGACCCCCTGGACCGGCAGGCCTTGGCTCGTATCGAGGGCCTCCGGCGGTGGCGAATCGAAACCTTCGGGTCGGAGATCCTGGAGGTGCTTGGGGGGAAAGACGGGATGCGGGGGCTCACCCATACCAGCCGGTCGAGCGGGGACCGGAAGCAGGATTCGAAAGAATGACGGGCACTGTGGCCAAGGCAATTGCGGAGGTCGAGCAGGGCAGGCGGTATCCCGTCTACCTGCTCTACGGGGACGAGTTCCTGGCCAAAGAGGGGGCCAAGGGGATCATCGGAACGCTGGTGCCGCCGGAGCGGCAGTCGCTGAGCGTCGAGGTGGTGTCGGAGGACAATGATCTGGCCAGCCTGCCGATCCGCCTGAACACGCTCCCCCTCTTCGGGGGCGTCAAAGTCGTCGTGGTGTACGACAGCAAAGCATTCCTCTCGAAGTTTAACCTGCAGGGTGTCGCGCAGAAAAGCCAGGACGCCTGGCTCGCCGGAGAGAGCGAACGGTCGGTACGGCTGTTCCTGCAAATCGTGGCGGCCGCGGGGGAAGGCGAGGGCTTCCTGGAGCGGGCGGCTCGGGGGGAAGTCCTCGATCCCGAGTGGGCGCGGGTCCTTTCCATCGAGCGTGATCCCGAGGCGGAGGCGTGGCTGCGCGAGGTCGCGCGGACCGCGGTCGCGGATCGCCTGGCAATTCCGGAGGCTGCGGGCGCCGGCCTGGCACGGATCTACGAGGATTCGATCCAGCGGGGGATCCCCGCGTACGCCTCGCTGATCCTGACGACCGAGGTGGTGGACGAACGCCGGTCGCTCTTCAAGAGGATCAGCGCCGCCGGCTTCGTCATCGACTGCGGGGTTCGATCCAGGCGGACCTGGGACACCCAGATGAATCCCGAGGCGGCCCGGGCCAAGATCCGGGAGATGGTCTCGGCGGCGGGAAAGAGCATCGACGAGGAGGCGGTGGCCAGTATCCTGAACCGGGCGGGCTCGACCATGCGGGGACTGGTCTCGGAGATGGAGAAGCTCCTCCTGTATGTCGGCGCGCGGCCCGCAATTCGGACGGCGGATGTCCTGGAGGTCTTCCGCCACTCCCGGGAAGCGAATATCTTCGACCTGACGAATGCCGTGAGCAGCCGGGATGCGGGAAGGGCCCTGCTGGCCCTGCGGAGCCTCTTGACCCAGCGCGAGCCGGCCCCCCTGATCCTGAACGTGTTGGCCGGAGAGATCCGGAACCTCATCATCGCCCGATCCGCACTGGATCGCTGGCTGGACGGGAGGCTGGACCCGGCGATCTCCTTCGAGACGTTCCGGGTCCGCGTGCTGCCCCGCTTGAAGGAACCGCGGGAGGGGGATGACGGATCGGCGGCGAGGCTGCTCGAAATGACTCCCTTCCGCGCCTACCACCTGCTCAGAGGCGCCTCCCGCTTCTCCCTCGCCCGCCTGATCCAGGGGCTGGAGGCGATCCACGAGACGGATCTCACCCTGAAGACTTCGGGCCACCCCGAGGCCCTGCTCTTGGAGCAGCTTTTGATCAAGATCTGTCCGGGCGGGTAGGCAGCGATATCGGCGGCGAGTTTTCCCTTGACAAAGATCCAGGGCCATTGAAGAATCGCCCCACTTTCCTTCGCCATTTCATCCCAACCGCACAGCTCGAGAGCATTCATGTCGGTGCGTTCTGGCCCCGGTCCCAAGACCCCCGCCTCCCCCGGGGGTCACCGCTCACCCTGGTCCAATTTCCCCGTCTCATTGCTTCGGCCCTGCCGACCTTCCCAACCCGCTGCTTCGTGCCATCCCTCCCCCATCTCAGGCGACCCAGACGCGCAGGAGGAACGCCATGTCCGCCCCTGAAGGTCCCTTGAAACAGACCCCCCTGAACGCCACCCATCGCGCCCTGGGAGCCAAGATGGTCCCCTTCGGCGGGTGGGACATGCCGGTGCAGTACAGCGGCATCCTGGATGAGCACAAGGCGGTCCGGGGGGCGGCCGGGCTGTTCGATGTCTCTCACATGGGGGAGATCGAGTTCCGCGGGCCGGTTGCGCTGGAGGCCGTGCAGCGCCTCACCAGCAATGACGCCTCGCGGCTGCAGGTGGGCCAGGTGCAGTACTCGGCCCTCACCACCGAGGCCGGGACCTTCGTGGACGACCTCACAGTGTACAAGTTCGCCGACGACCACTACATGGTGACGGTGAACGCCTCGAACATCGACAAGGACTTCGCGTGGATGCGGGATCGCACCAAGGGCAACGTCCAGGTCCGAAACCTGAGCGATGAGACCGCGCTCATCGCCATCCAAGGACCCAGGGCGGTGGAGATCCTCCAGAAGCTCACACCGCTGAACCTCCCGGCCATCAAGTACTACTGGTTTGCACAGGGCAAGGTCCTCGGCCAGGATGCGGTCGTGTCGCGGACGGGCTATACCGGCGAGGACGGCTTCGAGATCTACGTGAAGCCGCAACAGGCCGTGGCGCTCTGGAACGCCCTGCTGGAGGCGGGGGAGCCCTTCAAGGCGCTTCCCTGCGGGCTCGGGGCGCGGGACACCCTGCGCCTCGAGGCCAAGATGGCCCTGTACGGGAACGACATCGATGACAAGCACACGGTGCTGGAGGCCGACCTGGGCTGGATCGTGAAGCTGGAGAAGGGGGAGTTCACCGGCAAGGCCGCCCTGGCGGCCCAGAAGGCCCAGGGGGTCCAGCGCAAGCTGGTCGGGTTCGAGATGACCGGGCGGGGGATCGCCCGGTCGCACTACAAGATCGTGAAGGACGGGAAGGCGATCGGCGAGGTGACCAGCGGCGGCCCGGCCCCCTGGCTGAACAAAAACATCGGCCTGGGGTACGTGGCGGTGGAGCATTCCGCCATCGGGACCGAATTTGACATCATCATCCGGGACAATCCCGTGTCGGCCCGGGTCGTCCCGACGCCGTTCTACAAGCGCAAGCGTTAGCCCCGATCCGAAAAAAGTGGCGACAGTATGACATCAGATTGCCTCGGTGTGTGGTCCCGTCCAGGGAAATTGCCCTAGGCCCCTATAGGGGCGATGCATGCTGCCCGGCGCTTCCCCTCGTCGACGCTCTCCCAGCGTCTGTGCCGGGCATTGGGCCTCGTTGGAATTTCGGATCGGGGTTAGATTTTCGGAAAGGCGGTCGGTGGTTCGGTGGTTCCGTTCCGGGTGACCAACCGAGCTCCCGAACAACCGAACGGTCGAACGCACTACGGAGGAGGATGATTCATGTATCCAGCCGACCTGAAGTACACGAAAGAGCACGAATGGATCCGGATGGAGGGGGACAAGGGTCGGGTCGGGATCACCCACCACGCCCAGAACGCCTTGGGGGACGTCGTCTTCGTCGAGCTCCCAAAGGTGGGGCGGACGCTGAAGCAGATGGAGACCTTCGGCGCGGTGGAATCGGTGAAGGCGGTCTCGGACCTCTACTGCCCGGTGAGCGGGTCGGTGGTCGAGGCCAACACTGCCCTGGAGAAGCAGCCGGAGCTGGTCAACAAGGACTGCTACGGCGCCGGGTGGATGATCGTGGTGAAGGTCGCCAACCCGAAGGAGCTGAATACGTTGATGGATGCGAAGGCGTACCAGGCCTACCTGGCCGCGGAAGGAGGCCACTGATGCGGTACATCCCGAACACCGACGCCGACTGTCGCCAGATGCTGGACGCCATCGGGGTCCGGTCGGTGGAGGATCTCTTCGCCGACATCCCCGCGGCCGTCCGGCTGAAGCGGCCCCTGCGGATCCCGCCGGCTCTCTCCGAGGCCGACCTGGCCAAGGTCATCGGCGGCCTGGCTGCCAAGAACGCCGACGTGGGGCGGTACAGCGCCTTCCTGGGCGCCGGCTGCTACAACCACTTCAGCCCGGCCATCATCGGGCACCTGATCTCCCGCGGAGAGTTCCTGACGGCCTACACCCCCTACCAGCCGGAGATCTCCCAGGGCACCCTCCAGACCATGTACGAGTACCAGACCCTGATCTGCCAGCTCACGGGGATGGAGGTGAGCAACGCCTCCATGTACGAAGGGGCGTCGGCCACGGCCGAAGCGGTCCTGATGGCTCACCGCCTCACCGGACGGAATGAGGTGGTCGTGGCACGAAGCGTCCACCCCGAGTACCGCCAGGTCACCCACACCTACGCGCAGCAGATCAACCTCAGCTTCAAGGAGGTACCCTTCACCTCGGCCGGGGCGGCCGACCCGAGGAAGGCCAAGGAGCTGCTCAGTGACAAGACGGCCTGCCTGGTGGTGCAGAACCCGAACTTCTTCGGCGTGGTCGAGGACCTCACGGAAATGGCCGCGACGGCCCGCGCCGTAGGCGCCCTCCTGGTGGTGGCCGTGCCGGAGCCGGTGTCGCTCGGCATCCTCAAGCCGCCGGGGGAGTGCGGCGCCGACATCGTGGCGGGGGAGGGGCAGGCCCTGGGCGTGCCCATGAGTTACGGCGGGCCGTACCTGGGGTTCTTCGCCACCCGGGAGAAGTACATCCGCCAGATGCCGGGGCGGCTGGTGGGCGCCACGGAGGATCGCGAGGGCCGCACCGGCTACGTCCTGACGCTGGCCACACGGGAGCAGCATATCCGGCGCGAAAAGGCCACCAGCAACATCTGCACCAGCGAGGCCCTGATTGCTACCATCGCGACGATTTACATGGAGACGCTGGGGAAGAACGGCCTGAGGGAGGTGGCCCTCCAGAATCTGCGCAAGGCCTCCTACGCCAAGGAGAAGCTGGCCAGGGTGAAGGGCGGCAACCTGCGCTTCTCCGGCCCCACGTTCAACGAGTTCGTCCTGCAGGTCAAGAAGAAGCCGGCCGATGTCCTGAAGGGTTTGCTGAAGAAGCAGATCATCGGCGGCCTGGAGCTTGGGCGGTTCTATCCGGAGCTGAAGGACTGCCTCCTGGTGTGCGTGACCGAGCAGAACTCCCGGGAGGAGATTGACGCGCTGGCGAAGGCGATGGGAGGTGGGCGATGAGCGGACCGACGATTGGGACGCGCGGGCTGATCCTGAACGAGCCCCTGATCTTCGAGCAGGGCTCTCCCGGGCGGGTCGGCTACTCGCTGCCCGCCGCGGACGTGCCGGAGAAGAAGGCGGACAAGCTGATCCCGCCGAAGCTCCTGCGGGACGACATCCCCGGGTTTCCCGAGGTGAGCGAGGTGGATGTCATCCGCCACTTCACCCGGATGTCGCAGTGGAACTACGGGATCGACCTGGGCTTCTATCCCTTGGGCTCCTGCACCATGAAGTACAACCCGCGCCTGAACGAGGACATGGCGCGCCTGCCCGGATTTGCCCGGGCCCACCCGTACCAGCCCGAGGAGGTGAGCCAGGGCGCCCTCCAGCTTCTCTGGGAGCTGGAGCAGTATTTGGCCGAGATCTGCGGCATGGATCGGGTGAGCCTGCAGCCGTCGGCCGGGGCCCACGGGGAGCTTCTGGGGATCATGCTGATCCGGGCGTACCACACGTCGAAGGGGAGTCCTCGGAAGAAGATCATCATCCCGGACTCGGCCCACGGGACGAACCCCGCCAGCTCGGCCGTGTGCGGCTACCAGGTGATCCCGGTGAAGTCGGGGTCGCGCGGCGTGGTGGAGCCCCAGGCCGTGGCCGAGGTCATGGACGAGGAAGTGGCCGGGATCATGGTCACCAACCCCAACACGCTGGGGATCTTCGAGGATCACATCGTCGAGATCGCCAGGATCGTCCACGGGAAGGGCGGGCAGGTGTACTGCGACGGGGCCAACCTGAACGCCTTCGTGGGCATCGCCCGGCCGGGAGACATGGGGATCGACGTCATCCAGCTCAACGTCCACAAGACGTTTTCGACCCCGCATGGCGGGGGAGGGCCCGGGGCGGGTCCCGTGGCCATGAAGCGGCACCTTGCCCCCTTCACGCCGGTGCCGACGGTGGAGAAGAAGGGCAGCAGGTTCACCCTCAACTACAACATCCCCAAGTCCGTTGGGAAGGTGCGGAGCTTCTACGGCAGCTTCGGGGTCCTGGTCCGGGCCTATACCTACATCCGGTCCATGGGGCCGGCCGGCCTGCGCCGCGCCGCCGAGGTCTCGGTCATCAACGCCAACTATATCCTGAGCCAGCTCAAGGGCACCTACCATCTGCCCTACGATCGTTTCTGCAAGCACGAGTGCGTCTTCGACGACGCCATCCAGATGCACGATAACGTGAAGACCCTGGACATCGCCAAGCGCCTCATGGACTATGGCTTCCATCCGCCGACGATCTACTTCCCCCTGATCGTCCACGGGGCGCTGATGATCGAGCCCACCGAGACCGAGAGCAAGGAGACACTGGACCAGTTCATCGCGGCCATGAAGGCCATCGCCCGCGAGGCGAAGGAGAACGGCGATCTCGTCCGCGGCGCCCCCCACTACCCGCGGGTCAGCCGCATGGACGAGACCAAGGCCGCTCGCCAGCCCAACCTTCGCTGGCGCCCGAAAGCTTAGATCGTCGATCATCTCATCCCTCCCGCTCCCCCGGCTGCCCTCTGGGTGGCGGAGAGGCGAGGTGGGGGGGCAGTGGAAGGCATGTTTCGGGACCGAGCGCCCCGCCTCCCGCGGTGGAGCGCGGGGCCCGGCCGGATTGGCTGAAATAGGGGCCTTCCGCAAGCAGGCCTCGGACACCCTGAATGGCTCCATCCGGCGGCGTCGAGTCGAGATTTTCTCTTGACAGATATGCCTCCCTGAGGCATCGTGATGCATATGAGAACGACGCTGAATATCGATGATGCCCTCCTCCATCGAGCCGCTCGGCTCACCGGTGTCAAGGAGAAGACCTCCCTGGTTCGCTTGGGTCTCGAAGCCCTCATTGCTAGGCAGAGTGCCCGGCGCCTCGCTGAATTAGGCGGGACGGAGAAGGGACTTCGATCTGTCCGGCGGCGACGCGCTGTCAAGGCCGCGTGATTCTCGTTGATACCTCCGTTTGGGTGGAGCACCTCCGCACGGGAAGCCCCCGTCTGCAATCTCTTCTTGATGACGAGGCAGTGCTCTGCCACCCCTGTGTGATCGGGGAGTTGGCATGCGGCAACCTTCGGAACCGGGAGGAGATCCTCAATCTCTTGGCCGAGCTTCCACAAGCCCGAGTCGCGGAACAGGATGAGGTTCTCTATCTTATCGAGACCGAGCGGCTGTACGGACGCGGTCTCGGGTGGGTTGACGCCCACCTGATCGCGTCAGCCCGAATCACCGGTTGCGGCCTGTTGACGTTGGACAGGCCCCTCCGGAGGGTCGCGGCGGATCTGAGGATACGGTAGTGGGAGGCGCATGCGGGACGAAATCGGGGGCGTGGCTGGGTTACTTTGGATCCTGACTTGCCGAACCTGTTGACATCCTCTTCCGATTCGGGTACGAAAGTCCCGCCTGGGTCTTGTCGGTCCCCTCACTGACGGTGGGCTCGACTCTTCGGTGGATTACCACCCAAGGATGACCCCATGATCATCGGCGTCCCGAAGGAGAGCTTTCCCGGGGAACGGCGCGTTGCCCTGGTGCCGGCCGTCGTCCCCACCCTGAAGAAGGCCGGCCACGATGTGCTAGTGGAGGCCGGCGCCGGCGCCGGCGCCATGTTTCCGGATGCGGCCTACGTGGAGAAGGGCGCTCGGCTTGCCAGCTCGCGCGCCGAGGTCTTCGCTTCGGCCGACGCCGTGGTGCAGGTGCTAGGCCACGGTGCCAACGACAAGACCGGCCGCGCCGACCTTCCCCTCCTCCGGCGCGACCAGATCCTGATTGGCTTTCTCCGGCCCCTGGCGGTGCCTGAGACCGTCCAGGAGATCGCCGTCACCGGGGCCACGGCCTTCGCCGTGGAGTTCGTGCCGCGCATCACCCGCGCCCAGAACATGGACGCCCTCTCGGCCATGACCACCGTGGCGGGTTACAAGGCCGTCCTGCTCGCGGCCGACGTCCTGCCCCGGATGTTCCCGATGCTCATGACCGCCGCAGGGACGATTCTCCCGGCACGGGTGCTGATCGTCGGCGCGGGGGTGGCGGGGTTGCAGGCCATTGCGACGGCCCGGCGGCTGGGTGCCGTGGTCTCGGCCTATGACATCCGCCCGGCGACCAAGGAGGAGGTCCGGAGCTTGGGCGCCCGGTTTGTGGAGCTGCCGCTGGAGGCCGCAGACGCCCAGGACAAGGGGGGGTATGCGAAGGCGCAGGACGAGGCGTTCTACCAGCGGCAGCGGGAGCTGCTGGCACGCGTGGTTGCCGAGAGCGACGTGGTGATCACGACGGCCGTGGTTCCCGGCAAGAAAGCGCCGGTCCTCATCACGAAGGAGATGGTCGCCGGCATGGCGCCGGGCTCCGTGATCGTGGATATGGCGGCCGAACGCGGCGGCAACTGCGAGCTCACTCGTGCGTATGAGACGGTCGTGGAGCACGGGGTGACCATCATCGGGGCGGTGAACCTGGCGGGTAGCTTGCCCCACCATGCGAGCCAGATGTACGCGAGAAACATCACCGCGCTCTTCCTGCATCTCGTACGATCGGGCGCCCCGGCGTTGGACGTGGCGGACGAGATCACCCGTGAGACCCTCGTGACCCGGGGCGGCGAGGTGGTGCATCCGCGCGTGCGCGACGCCCTGAAGCTGCCGCCACTCGAGGCCCCCGATCCGCAGGCGCGCCCGTGAACGATGCCATTGCCATGTGGGGAGGCTGTAAGCCGGATCCAACACACGGGAACCCCCAAGGACACCAGCGCTGGGTATCCGGTGCGCCTGCGGAGGCAATCAGGCAACCTGGCAATTTGGCAATCAGGGGTTTCAAGCTGGAGGAGAGAGGAGGCTGATCGGATGCCGTCCAACCTGGAGAGTGCGCTCTTCGTCTTTGTCCTGGCCACCTTTGTGGGGTTCGAGGTCATCCGCCGGGTGAGTCCCCTCCTGCACACCCCGCTCATGTCGCTCACCAACGCCATCTCGGCCATCTCGCTCGTCGGCTCCATCGTCATCACGGGCGCGGAAAAAAGCACGCTCAGTACGGTCCTGGGGACGATCGCCGTCGTGTGTGCCATGGCCAACGTGGTCGGCGGCTTCGTCATCACGGATCGCATGCTGAAGATGTTCAAGACGCGGGAGACCGGCCGGTGATCGCGGCGTATTTCATCCAATTCAGCTACATCGCGGCGGCGGCGCTTTTTATCCTCTCCCTGCGGTGGCTGAGCCATCCCACCACGGCCCGGCGGGGCGTGCGAGCGGGCGAGATCGGCATGGCGCTGGCGGTCGTGGGCACGCTCGTCCACCATGAGATCGTCAGCTACCACTGGATCCTGGTGGGATTCGTCCTGGGATCGGCCATCGGGCTTCCCCTGGCCGTGTTCATGCCGATGACCCACGTTCCCCAGCGGACCGCGCTCTCCCATGCCTTCGGCGCGCTGGCGGCCGCCTTGGTGGGGACGGCCGAGTACTACCTGCGCCCGGGCGAGCTCAGCACCTTCACCATGGCCGCTTTGAGCCTGGAGGTGATCCTCGGCTTCCTGACCTTCACGGGCAGCCTGATGGCCTTCGGGAAACTGCAGGACCTGGTGCCGAGTCGCCCGATCGTCTACAAGGGTCAGAATGGCGTCAACCTGTCGCTCTTGGCCGTCGCGGTCGCCGCGGCCGTGTACCTGGTGATGCACCCGGGCCGGAGCGAGCTGTTCCCGGTGATGGCGGTGCTGTCGCTCCTGTTCGGGGTCCTGCTCATCATCCCCATCGGCGGCGCCGACATGCCGACGGTGATCTCCTTGCTCAACTCCTACGCGGGCCTTTCCGCCGCGGCCATGGGCTTTGTCCTGGACAACAACCTCCTGATCGTGGCCGGCGCCCTGGACGGCTCGTCCGGATTCATCCTGTCGGTGATCATGTGCCGAGCCATGAACCGATCCTTCACCAACGTCCTCTTCGGGGGCTTCGGCCAGGTGCGGGTGGCGGCGGCAGGGGCGGAGCAGCGCAGCGTGCGGGGCGCCACAGCGGAGGAGGCGGCCGCGATCCTGGAGGCTTCGACCTCCGTGGTGGTCATCCCCGGGTACGGCATGGCCGTGGCGCAGGCCCAGCACAAGGTTCGGGAGCTGTATGATGCGCTGACCCGGCGGGGGGTGGACGTCAAATTCGCCATCCATCCGGTGGCGGGTCGGATGCCCGGCCACATGAACGTGCTGCTGGCCGAAGCCGACATCCCATACGACCGGCTCATCGAGATGGAGGAGATCAATCCCGAATTCCCGCGGGCGGACGTGGCCCTGGTGATCGGCGCCAACGACGTGACCAACCCGGCGGCCCGGCACGACAAGGCGAGCCCGATCTACGGCATGCCGATCCTGGACGTGGACAAGGCCCGGACGGTCATGGTGATCAAGCGCAGCATGAACCCGGGCTTTGCCGGCGTCGAGAACGAGCTCTACTACATGGACAAAACCATGATGCTCTTCGGCGACGCCAAGGCCTTCGTCGGGGAGCTGGTGAAGGAGATGAGCGGGGCCAGCGTCGGCGCCTGAGGTTCCCCAGCCCCAACTGCTTTGCGCTTCCCTTAGCCGGAGGCGGGAGGCGGGCGGAGGGGTGTGATGGCCCGGAGTTCCCGCATCAGGTGGGTGAAGCCGGCGGGATCCAGCGACTGGGGCCCGTCGCAGAGGGCGCGAACGGGATCGGGGTGCACCTCGACCATGATGCCGGCGGCCCCGACGACCACGGCGGCCTTGGCCATAGGGATCACGAGGTCCCGGCGGCCCAGGGCGTGGCTCGGGTCCACGATCAGCGGCAGGTGCGTCACCTGCCGGAGGTAGGGGACGACCCCCAGATCCAGGGTGTTGCGCAGGGCCCGCTCGAAGGTCCGGATGCCCCGCTCGCAGAGGATCACCTGGTCGTTGCCTTCAAGAAGGATGTACTCTGCGGCCGCCAGGAACTCCTCCAGGGTGGCGCTGATGCCGCGCTTGAGCAGGACGGGCTTGCCCACGCGTCCCACCTCTTTGAGGAGGTCGAAGTTCTGCATGTTCCGCGCGCCGACCTGCAGGCAGTCGGCCACGGCCGCCACCGGCTCGAGCTGGTCGATCCGCATCACCTCGGTCACGATGGGCAGCCCGACCGTCCGTCCCGCCTCGGCCAGGTACTCCAGCCCCTGGTAGCCCAGGCCCTGGAACGTGTGCGGGCCGGTGCGGGGCTTGAAGGCGCCGCCCCGCAGCATCCTGGCACCGGCGGCCCGCACCGCCCGGGCGGCCGCCAGGACCTGATCCCGGCTCTCCACGGCGCAGGGCCCCGCGATCACCACCGGCTCTTGCCCCCAACCCAGCCGCACCCCGCCCACGCTCACGACCGTATCGGCCGGATGGAAGTCCCGGCTGACCACCTTGTACGGCTTGGTGACGTGAATGAGCTCCTGGATGCCCGGCAGGTCCCGGAACGGTTCCTCATCCACGTAGCCCTGGTTGCCGAGGACCCCGATGGCCACCCGGGTCTCCCCCGGGATAGGCTGGGGGATGAGTCCGAGCGCCTTGATCGCCTCGGTGACGGCGTGGATCTGCTCCTGGGTCGCGTTGCGCTCCATCACGATGAGCATTCACACCTCCGCATCACCTCAACTGCTTCGCGGGGAGTCAGGCCGCAAAGGCAGCCGCCCGAACCCTCAGGCTGCCGCAAAGGCAGCCGCCCGAACCCTCAGGCTGCCGCAAAGGCAGCCGCCCGAACCCTCAGGCTGCCGCAAAGGCAGCCGCCCGAACCCTCAGGCTGCCGCAAAGGCAGCCGCCCGAACAATGTCCTCGGTCCGGATCTTGTCCACGTCGAATTTCTCCAGGGCGGCCTGGACCCGTTCCCAGGTTTGCTCGAAGGGGGGCAGGGTCTTGCGGGCGCGGGTCAGAGGGTTGCAGCGGGCCATGACGAAGTTCTTGACGTACGGGTGAAGGATGCCCCGCTTCTTCAGACGGGTAGCAATGTCGGTCAGCAGTTTGTCGGCCGCCTCGACCATCTCGGCCCGGTGCCCGCGCTCCTCGTAGGCCTTGGGCAGGGTCTGCTTCAGGAACGTGTCCACGCGGCGGAGAATGGGGGCGTGCACGCTGCCCGAGAAGCGCGGGTACTTTTCATACAACAGGCCGAGGGTCACGAAGTGCGCCTCCTCGAACTGGAAGGCGAAGTCCTCCTCGGCCTTGCGCGGCTCCTCCTCCATGAGGCCGCGGAACATCCGGATGACCTCCAGGGACTTCTCCTTGAGGTTGTGGGCCTTCTCGGTGTTCAGGGCCAGGATCTGGAAGGCCACCGCCGGCTCGGGGATGAGGATGACCGGAATGTGCTTGGCCTTCAGCTTCTGGAGGGCATCCCGCCGGTGGTTCCCGTTGGGGGTCCAGTACTCCCGGGGACCGTGGCGGACGGCCACGATGGGATCGATGAAGCGGTCGAGCTTCTTGATGACCTCACGCAGACGCTTGGCGTGCGCCGGCGACAGGTCCCGCTGATACGGGGTCGGCTTCACCTGGTCCATGGGAAGCAGGGCGAAGATCTGCCAGGCCTGCCCCACCGGCTCGCGGTAAATCGCCAGGACGCTCCCGCCGTCTTCCTGTACCTGTTCCGCCAGATTGAGGACCGCCTTCGGCGGCTCCCCCTTTTCAGGGAAGATTCCCCATGCCTCGCCGGTCATAGACACGCCCTCGTCACTCGTTGCCTGTCAGCCATTCCACCCCGAGAGCCGATGCCGGGCCATGGCTCCCTCCCGCCCGGGCTGCCGGCCCCCTCAGCGTCGCGGGCGGATCCAGGCCCACAGCCGTTTCCAGCTCGTGATTCGCCGTTCGTCGGTCAACCAGCCCCGCCGCGCGAAGAAGAGGAGCATGACCACCGGCAGCCCGACCATCATGGCCAGGACAACGCCGAAAAGCCAGGATCGATTGAACGGAATGCCCGTGAAGTTCATGCCGAAAAACCCGGCCAGGAACGACAGGGGCATGAAGATCGTGGCGATGACGGTGAGCTGTTTCATCACCTGCCCCAGCCGGTTGGAGATCGTCGCCAGGTAGGCGTCCAGCGTGTTGGCCACCAGATCCCGGTAGGAGTCAATCACCTCGAAGGCGCGGACCAGATGGTCGTGGACGTCGCGGAAGTACACGGCGGTCTGCGGATCAATATAGGGATAGTCGCGGCGGCTCAGGGCGTTATACACCTCCCGCTGGGGGCTCACGATCTTCCGGAGCTGCACCACCACCCGCTTCACCTCGAAGATGCGGTGCATCCGGGCCCGGGCCGGCGCCGTCACGACCGCATCTTCCAGGGCGTCGATCTCGTCCCCCAGGTCATCCAAAACGGGGAAGCAGCCGTCTACCACGGCATCGCTCAGGAGATAGAGGACAAAGCTGGCGCCGTGCTGGAGCGACCGGGGATCGGCCAGGCACCGGTCGAAGACCCGCTTGACGGCCTCCAGGGGCCGGTCGTGGACGGTGAGGAGGCAGGTCCGCCTGAGGGCCACGTGCAATTCGTCCGTCTCCAGCTCATCTCCCCGGATGGCCCGCAGGGCGTGGATGACCAGGAAGACGTACTGGTCGAACTCCTCGATCTTGGGCCGCTGATTCCGGTGGATGAAGTCCTCGACAGTCACCGGGTGCAGATCGAATTGCCGCGCCAGGATCTCCAGCGCCTCGGGCGGCTCCCCCTCGGCGTCCACCCACAGGAGGGCCTGGGGATCACGCAGGACCTCCGCGAAGGCGCGGAGATCCGCCCCGGTCTCCAGCCTGCCGTCGCCATGCCGGACCAGAATTCGCTGCACGCTCCCCGCCTTCCTGGCACGCCTCGGGACGGACGGTGCTGGCCCGTAGATAGCCCTGCCGCCGCCCCAAGTCAAGGGAAAAGCCGGCGTGGACCCTCCCCGGCCGGGAAGAACCGGTCACGTTGACAGGCTCCGGTGAGCATGGTACCGTGCCTGCGCCTACGAGATGAGTGCCCAGCCGCTCCGCCTCGAACTGTACACGCGCCCCGGCTGTCACCTGTGTGACGAGTTGAAGATGCTCTGCGAGCGGCTGGCGGGCGAATTCCCCATCCGGCTCGCAGAGGTCAACATCGAGACGGATCCCGGACTGCGGGCCCGATACGATCAGGAGATCCCCGTCCTCTTCATTGACGGGCGCAAGGCAGTGAAGTACCGCACGACGGAGGATGGGCTCCGACGCCTCTTCCGGCGTCGGTTGCTCTTCCGGCGGGTCTTTGGCGCCTGAGGTCGCCGCCGCCGAGCGGCATGAGGGTTGCCATGACGGGTGATATCCATTCGCGCGGGAGCGGACACGGACGGATCTGGGCATCGTACCGGCGGGCAAACCCCCGCTCGGAGGCCCTGGCGGCCCGGGCGGGCCAGATCATCGCCGGGGCGATCACCCACGATATCCGCCACATGAAGCCGTTTCCGGTGTACGTGGCGCGGGCCCAGGGAACGCGGAAGTGGACCGCCGACGGGCAGGAACTCATCGATTACTGGATGGGCCACGGGGCGCTGTTCCTGGGGCATAGCCATCCCGTGATTGTCAGGGCGGTTCAGGATCAGATGGAGCGCGGCACGCACTACGGCGCCTGCCACGAGCTGGAGGTCCGCTGGGCCGAGCTGGTCCGTCAACTGATCCCCTCGGCCGAACGGGTTCGGTTTACCAACTCGGGGACCGAGGCCACGCAACTGGCCCTGCGGCTGGCGCGGGCCCACACCGGTAGGCCGAAGGTGGTGAAGCTGGAGGGGCACTTCCACGGATGGCACGACTACGCCCTCGCCGGGGTCAAGCCACCCTACGACGTCCCCCTCTCCTCCGGCATTCCGGATGAATCGCTGGCCCAGGTCCTCCTGTGTCCGCCCAACGACCTGGCGGCCATGGAGGCGCTCCTCGGGTCCCGTCAGGACGTGGCCGCCGTGATCCTGGAGCCCGGCGGGGGGAGCAGCGGCACCATCCCAACGGATGCAGCCTACCTGCGGGGACTGCGCGACCTCACGCGCCGCCTGAAGGTCGTCCTGATCTTCGACGAGGTCATCACCGGATTCCGCTCTTCGCCCGGCGGCGTCCAACAGGTTACCGGGGTCCTGCCCGACCTGACCACGCTGGCCAAGATCATCGCCGGCGGCCTGCCGGGCGGGGCCGTGGTGGGGCAGGCGGCCATCCTGGACCGGGTGGCCTTTGGAAGCGATCCGGCCTGGAACCGCAAGGAGCGCGTGGCGCACGCGGGGACCTTTAACGCCAACCCCCTCTCGGCGGCGGCCGGGATCGCCATGTTGGGTCTGATCGCCGATGGCCAGGCCCATCACCGGGCCAACCGGGCGGCCGCCGCCTTGCGGGAGGAGCTCGCGGGTGTCTGGCGGCGCCGGGGGGTCCCAGGCTCGGTCTACGGCGACACGTCCATCGTGAACTACAGCCTGGAGCCGGCGGTGGCGACGCCACCCAGCGCCGGGGCCCGCGACCATCGGACCCTGCAAACACTATCCAACCCCGACGCCTACCACGCCCTCCGCTGTGCCCTGGTGCAGAACGGCGTGGACATCTGCCCCCTGCATGGCTGGGTTTCGGCCGTGCACGGCGACGAGGACGTGCACCGGACGGTCCAGGCCTTCGAGAAGGCCCTGCTCTTGATGCAGGAAGACGGGTTCTTTTCCTGACGGGGGTCTTAGGGGTTGACACCGGCCCGCGCTGTGCTAGCATCGGCTCCGAAGCCCTAGGGGAGTCCGCTGACAGCGGGCCGGTGCTGTCGTAGGACTGAGACCTTTGCGCGTGCGGCATCCCGGGACGCGCCGGAAGGGACCCTGGAACCTGATCTGGGTCATGCCAGCGTAGGAAAGCGGCTTCTCAAGAAGACGCCAGACCAACGCCGCACCCCCGATGGGCGATGCGGCGTTTTTCTTTGCCAGGGGGGAGGAGCTTCCATGCGGTATCCGGTGATCTGCGGCCTCGTGGCGGCACTGGTCGCGCTGGGGACTGGGACGAGCGCTGGGGCGGGCGAGCGGCCCAAGCCGCTTGTCATGGCGGTGACGCCCTCGAACATTCCCACCGAACTGTTCAAGGCCAGCGAGGCCTTCGCGGCCGAACTCGGGAAGAAGCTCGGCGTCCCCATCAAGGTCTACATGCCCACGGACTACCTGGGGGTGGTGGAGGCCCTCAGGAACCGGACCGCCGATCTTGCCTTTGTGCACCCGGCCGGGTACGTCGTCGCCAACCGCGAGGCCAAGGCCCAGATCGTGGCGGTGGACGTGTGGCACGGGAAGACCAGTTACACCTCCCGCTTCTACGTCCGCAAGGATTCGGGACTCAAGTCCCTGGAGGATCTTCGGGGGAAGACCATCGCCTTCGTGGACCCGGGATCGACGTCAGGCTATGTGTATCCGATGGTGATGCTGATCAAGAAGGGCCTGGTCAAGGACCGGGATCCCAAGACGTTTTTCAAGGAGGCCATGTTCGCCGGAACCCACGAGGCGGCCCTGCTGGCCCTCCTGAACGGGAGCGTGGATGTCGTGGCGTCCTTTGATCTGGCGCCGCAGCAATACCTGAAGGACAAGGAGCGCATCGAGAAGCTCACCTTCGTCGCCGAGACCGACCCGATCCCCGAGGCCGGGGTCATCGTCCGGGAGGGCATGGATCCGGAGCTGGTCAAGAGGCTCTTCGACGCCCTGATGGCGTTCAACGCGCCGGAGTACCGGCCCATCTTGAAGGACTTTTATGGCATTGACGGGTTCGCCCCGGGCAGGGACAGCGACTACAATCCCGTGCGGGAAGCCATCGATCTCCTCGGGTGGCGGCCGAAACGGTAGCTGCAGACTGGAGAGGTGAGAGCCGACTACCCGGCCAGGCGGCAGCGGGCAGGTTGCAGCTGGCCGGGGGCAGAGCGGAGTTTCGAATGCCGAAAAACGGGAAGGCGTGGGAGAGGGGAGCCATGCGCCCCAATTGGCGGGCGCGACGCAGGGGGATGCGATTTTCCGTTCCGGCGGTGGTATCCTGGCTCGCCCTGATGGGGGCCATAGGAGCCACATGGGGGACCGGCGAGGCGGGGACTGGCATCACGCTGGCCCTCACGCCGTCCAAGGACCCCACGCTGCTTCAAGAGGCGGGGACGGCCCTGGCCCAGGAGCTGGGGAAGCGGCTGGACCTCCCCATCCAGCTCTACGTGGCGGCCGATTACGCGGGAGTGATCGAGGCGCTCCGCAGTCAAACGGTGGACCTCGCCTTTGTGCATCCCGTGGCCTACGTGCTGGCCAACCGGGAGGCGCGGGCGCGGATCCTCGTGAAGAGCGTTCGGGGTGGCAGCGCCTTTTACACGGCCCGCTTTTTCGTCCTGAAGGACGGCGGCTTCAGGACCGTGGAGGATCTCCGGGGCAAGACCATCGCCTTCGTGGACCCCGCCTCCACCTCGGGGTACATCTATCCGATGGTGTTCCTGATGAGGCGAGGCCTGGTGAAGGGCAGGGACCCCAAGAGTTTCTTCAAAGAAGCCGTGTTTTCCGGGGCGCATGACGCCGTTCTCAACGCCCTGCTGCGGCGCCAGGTGGACGTGGCCGTCTCCTACCCGCACGCGCCGGACACCCTCATCAAGGACCCGGCCCAGCGGGAACTTCTCACCTTCATCGCCGAGACGCCGCCCATCCCCAATGACGGCGCCTGCGTCCGTGAGGGCCTCGCGCCGGACCTCGTGCAGCGGCTGAAGACCGCGCTCTTGTCGCTCAACGACCCCGTGGGCAAGCCGATCCTGAAGCGCCTCTACGCCGTGGACGGACTCGCCGAGGCGGCCGACGCCGACTTCGATCCGGTGCGGGAAGCGGTGGACCTTCTGGGCCTCACCCCCCCGAAACGGTAAAGGGCGTTCGGCTGTTCGTTCCTTCGGTTGTTCCCGAACCACCGAACGGCCGAACCACCGAACGCTTTTCGAGAAAACGCATGATTCACATTCGCGGCCTGCGCAAAGTCTTCCCCCCCGACACGGTGGCTCTGGACGGGGTGGACCTGGACATCGCCGCCGGCGAATTCGTCATGGTCATTGGCCAGAGCGGCGCGGGGAAGACCACGCTGCTCCGGTGCCTGAACCGGCTGGTGGAGCCGACTGCCGGGGAAGTCCTACTGAACAGCTCGCGGGTGACGGGGGCGCCCCCCGAGGCCCTGCGGGGATTGCGGCGGCAGATCGGGGTGATCTTTCAGCAGTTCAACCTGGTGAAGCGGGCCAGCGTGCTGGAGAACGTCCTGGCGGGCCGACTGGCCTATGTCCCGGGATTGCCCAGCTTGCTCGGTCGGTTCCCCCGCCGGGATCGCGACCTGGCCCTGGCCTGCCTTCGCATGGTCGGCCTGGAGGACTTTGCCGACCGACGGGCGGATACGCTGTCCGGTGGAGAACAGCAGCGGGTGGCCATCGCCCGGGCGCTGGCCCAGGAGCCCAAGGTGATCCTGGCCGACGAGCCGACCGCCAGCCTGGACCCCAAGCTCACCGAAAGCATCATGGGAATCCTGCAGCGGATCAACATCGAGCGGCGGCTGACCCTGGTGGTGAGCCAGCACAGGCTGGACACGGCTCTGGAGTACGGCACGCGCATCGTGGGCCTGCGACAGGGGCGGGTGGTCTTCGACGGGCCGCCCAATGTCATTAGGCCAGAAACCGTCGGGGACATCTACCAAGGAGGGATGCGGTGAGTCGAGGTCTGAAACGCACGGGGATCTTCCTGGTAACCCTGGCGGTGTACGGGTGGTTCCTGGCGGCGACCGAGGTGAGCCTCGTTCGGCTGGTTCGGGGGCTTCCCTGGATGGCGGACTTCGTCCGCCGCATGGTTCCGCCGGATCTGTCTGTCCTGGCCAGCGCCGTCACCGGGGCGCTGCAGACGCTCCAGATCGCGGTGGTCGGCACCACGCTGGCGGCCCTCCTGGCCCTTCCATTGGGATTTGTCTCGGCGCGGAACGTGGTGCGCGGGCCGGTATTCTACCCGGCACGGGCCCTCCTCAACCTCTTCCGTAGCATCGACACCATGGTGTATGCGCTGTTCTTCGTGGCGGCGGTCGGACTGGGTCCCTTTCCCGGCATCCTGGCGGTCGTGACCTACACCACCATGACGCTGGCGAAGCTGTATTCCGAGGCCATCGAGGGAATCGAGCCGGGGCCCGTCGAAGCCATCGCCGCCACCGGCGCGAGCCGCCTGCAGCTCCTCCGCTTCGGCATCCTGCCGCAGGTCCTGCCTCTCTTCGCCTCCTACGTGCTCTACCGCCTGGAGACGAACATCCGCGCCGCCACGATCCTGGGATTCGTCGGGGCCGGAGGGATCGGGTTCTACATCCAGACCTACCTTCGGATGATCAACTATCCCGCCGCCTCGGCCGTGCTCCTGGTGCTGGTGGCCATGGTGATGGGGGTGGACTTCGCCAGCTCCCGGCTTCGGGCACGGATCGTGTAGGGCGCTGGGCCCTCATACCCCATAGGATCCCGTGAGCCTTTGCGGTCGGTATCCCGCCCCGGGCGGGATCGGCGGTGGAGTATTTGGGCTGAAACACCGGCGGGCATTCCGGCGTAGTGTAAGGATGAATCCATGACCGCGCTGGCCGGACGGCAGGGGCGCGGCGATGATCCGGACGACGCTGCCCTGGTGCAGCGGACGCTCGAGGGTGACCGGGATGCCTTTGGCATCCTCGTCCATCGGTACCAGCGTCTCGTCTTCCGGATCGTCGGCGGATTCCTGGCAAATCGCGCGGACGTCGAGGAGGTCGCCCAAGAGGCGTTTCTCCGGGCATTCATGGGCCTGCCGGGATTCCGCGCCGGCTCGCCGTTCGGCCCCTGGATCGCCCGGATCGCCACCCGCGCCAGCTACGACCGGCTGCGCCGGCGGCAACGGGGACCGGAGGTGGCCTGGGAAGATCTTTCTCTGGATGAACGGCAGGCCGCGCAGTCGCTGGCAGCTGGCCTTGATCCGGCGATTCGCACCGCTGCCCGCGACCTGTTGGAACGTGCCGTGGCATCGCTCCGGCCGAGGGACCGGCAGGCGTTGATCCTGGCGGAGGCCCAGGGGCGGACGGCGGCCGAAATTGGCGCGGCCCTGGGCTGTTCGCCTCTCGCCGCGAGGATTCGCCTTCACCGGGCCCGGCGGACAATGCGCAGGGTGGTGGAGAGATTGTTGCGAGGAATGCGTCATGGGACCATGTGAGGATCTCGGCAAGACGTTGGACGAACTGGCGGCGCTCGACGCGGCCTCGCTGCCGTCGTGGGCGGTGGACCATCTGGCGAGCTGCCTGACCTGCACCCACGCGTTGATGCGGGCGCGCCTCGCCCGAGGCCTGCTTGCCACCGCGAATGAGGGACCGGAGCCTCCGGCGGATTTTGCCCGGCGGGTCCTGGCAGCCCTGCCTGCCAGCCGTCCGGCCAGGGTGGCCGATCAGGAATTCTGGCGCCTGAGCTGGAGACTGGTCCCGGCCTTCGCCGCCACGGCCGCCCTCCTCTTGATCCTCTTCCAGTTCGAAGGGGGTGTGGGGTCCGTGTCGGTCGGCCTGGCACCGGAACTGACGCCAGGAGTGGCACCGGAGGAGGGGCTCTCTGCCAGCGAACGCCTGGTGCTGGGAGGGGCGCCACCAGACTTGGACCAGGTCCTGGCAGCCGTGATGGAAGGGGACGGAAGATGAGGCCACGGGTCAAGGGGGCCCTGCTCCTGCTGCTCGCATTCGCCCTCGGCGCGACCACCGGTGCCCTGGGGTTTGGGTGGTATCAGGCCCGCACGGGCTGGTGGGGCCCGCGCAGGGACCCGGCGAGATTCCAGCAGTTCCTCCTCAAACGCCTGACCCGGGAGCTGGATCTCCGGGCGGAGCAGCAACAACAGGTGGAGGCCATCCTGCGCGAGTCCGGTGAGGAGTTCGCTCGCCTGCGACAAGACATCCGGCCCCGGTTTCAAGCCCTCCGGGGGCGCACACGGGACCAGATTCGCGGGGTCCTGGATCCTGAGCAACGGGCGCGGTTCGAGGGGCTGGCGGAGGAGTGGGACCGCCGGGCGGCAGAGCGCTGGGGCTGGCGCCCGCCCGCCGCGGAAGGCGAGAAATCCAAAGCACCCTGAAGCCCGCGGCTTTAAGGTTTGGCTCGCGCCAAACCTCGGGGATAGTTTTTGACAGGGCCCAGTCTCCTCATTAGACTGAGACCAAATCCCCCCATCCCCCCCTTTGTCAACGGGGGGCGGAGGGGGGATTTGCCAAGGGGGGACGAGGGGGACTTCAACCGGTTGAGGCCCAGGCGGATCCCCCGCCTGGATTTTTTCACAAGCCTTGAGACCGGGAATTGCGGGCTGAGTGGGAGACAAAAGCGTCAGATGGGTCGGCGTCGGGTGAGTGTCATATCGCTCCTGGCCCTCCTGGTTCTCGGGGGGGCGGCCGGGTTCTACTGGTGGGGGAACGGCTCCCGGCAGGCCGCATTCCGGACCACGGCCGTGGAGCGGGGCGACATCCAGTCCACCATTTCGGCCACCGGGACGCTGAACGCGGTCATCACCGTCCAGGTGGGGACCCAGGTCTCCGGGACGATCAGTCAGCTCCTGGTGGACTACAACTCCCCGGTGAAGAAGGGGATGCTCATCGCCCGGATCGATCCGGCTACCTTCGAGGCCAAGGTGAACCAGGCCAGGGCGGACCTGGAGAGCAGCCGGGCTGCGGTCATGAATCAGCGGGCGGCCGTTGTGCGGTCGCAGGCGGACCTGGCAAATGCCCGGGCCAACGTCGTTCGGCAAGAGGTAGCGGTCCGCGACGCGAAGATCAAGTTGGATTCCCGGGCCCGGCTGTTCCGTGAAGGCGGTATCTCGCAGGAGGAGCGCGATTCGTCCCAGGCCACCTATGACTCGGCTCTGGCCCAGAAGGAGGCGGCGCAGGCCAGCGTTCGGGCGGCGGAAGCGACGCTGGAAGTCACCCAGGCGCAACTGGTTGCGGCCGAGGCCCAGGTGAGGCAGAAGCAGGCCGCTCTGGACCAGGCGCAGGTGGATCTGAACCACACCTACATTCGAGCCCCGGTGGATGGTATCGTGGTCTCCCGGAACGTGGATGTGGGGCAGACCGTGGCCGCCTCGCTCCAGGCGCCGACGTTGTTCCTCATCGCCCAAGATTTGACGAAGATGCAGGTGGATACGAACGTGGACGAGGCGGACATCGGGCGCGTCGTGCTGAATCAGGAGGCGACGTTCACCGTGGACTCCTATCCCGGCCAGGCCTTCCGGGGCAGGGTGGTCCAGATCCGGCAGGCCCCTCAGGTCATCCAGAATGTGGTGACCTACAACACGGTGGTGGCCGTCTCCAATCCGGACCTGAAACTGAAGCCGGGGATGACTGCCAATGTGAAGATCCTGGTGGCACAGCGTGAGAATGCCCTCCTGGTCCCCAATGCGGCGTTCCGGGTCCGGGTGGAAGGCGCGGAGGGCCAACGTGGCTCCCAGGCGGCCGCCACCGGCCGCCCAAAGGCACGGGCGGGCGGCGGATCGGGTCCCCCGCTGCGAGGGGCGGCGCCCGGCGGGCAGCAGCGGGTCTGGGTTCTCCAGGACGGAAAGCCGGTAGAGCGCATGATCCGCATTGGGCTCAGCGACGGGCAGAAGACCGAGGTCCTGGAGGGCCTGCGGGAGGGTGAGACGGTTATCGTGGGCGTGCCGTCGCAGCCGCGAAGCGGCTCAGCACCGGCAGGCGGCCCGCGCCTTCGCCTCTAACACCGGAAACTGGAAGCGGGAAACTGCGCGGCGGCAGTGACTGCATCTTGCGCGGTTTCCAGCTTCCAGTTTCCCGCTTCCAGTTTCCAGCCATGGCGTTAATTGAAGTTGACGGCCTGACCAAGATCTACCAGATGGGCGAGGTGGCGGTGGAGGCCCTCCGCGGCGTCACGGTATCCATCCAAACCGGGGAGTTTGTCGCCATCATGGGACCTTCCGGTTCGGGCAAGTCCACCTTCATGAACATCCTGGGCTGCCTGGACAAGCCGACCTCGGGGATCTATCGGCTGGACGGGCAGAACGTTGGCGAGATGGACCGCGACCAGCTGGCCCGCATCCGCAACCGGAAGCTCGGCTTCGTGTTCCAGACGTTCAATCTCCTGCCGCGAACCACGGCCCAGGAGAACGTCGAGTTGCCGCTTCTGTACGACGGGGCCTCGGGCCGAGAGCGACACGAGCGGGCCCGGGATCGGCTGCGGCAGGTGGGGCTGGAAGGTCGGGAGCACCACCATCCGAATCAGCTTTCGGGGGGCCAGCAGCAGCGGGTTGCCATCGCCCGCGCCCTGATCAATGACCCGGCGATTCTCCTGGCTGACGAGCCGACGGGCAACCTGGATTCCCGCACCAGCGTCGAAATCCTGGGGATCTTCCAACGGCTCAACCGGGAGAACGGGATCACGGTGATCCTGGTCACGCACGAGGCAGAGATCGCGGCCTACACGTCGCGGAAGATCCACTTCCGGGACGGCCGGATCGTGCGGGACGAGCCCGTTACCGCCCGCCGCGTTGCAGAGGCCGAACTGGGCGCCCTGGCCTGACCCTGGGGAATCGGGCCGTGGCGGGGGCAGGGTCGGCGGACCCGGGCATGACTCCGATCAGCAAGGGTGTTCTCCGATGTACCTGATCGCCAGCGTCAGGATCGCCCTGCGGGCATTGCGGGTGAACAAGCTCCGGTCCGCCCTCACGATGCTCGGGATCATCATCGGCGTGGGAGCGGTCATCGCCATGGTGGCGGTAGGTGCCGGGGCCGCCCAGCGCATCTCGGAACAGATCGCCAGCATCGGTTCGAACCTCCTCATCGTCCTGCCGGGCAGCGCCACCAGCGGGGGGCTGCGCATGGGGCATGGATCGACCCTCACCCTGACGGAGGAGGATGCAAGGGCCATCGCGCTCGAGGTGCCCGGCGTCCAGACCGCGGGTGGATCCATGCGGGGGACTGCCCAGGTGGTCTTCGGGAACCAGAACTGGTCCACGATCGTCCAGGGGACCATGCCGGACTTCTTGGAGGCCCGGGATTGGGAGCTGGCCGAAGGCAAGTTCTTCACCGCCGAAGACATCGAGGGGGCCACCAAGGTGGCCGTCTTGGGCCAGACGGTGAAGGAGAACCTCTTCGGCGACGGGGACCCCATCGGGCAGATCATCCGCATCAAGAAGGTTCCCTTCACGGTCATCGGCCTGCTGGCGCGGAAAGGGCAATCCAGTTGGGGACAGGACCAGGACGACCTGGTCATCATTCCCCTCAGCACCGCCAAGAAACGCGTCCTGGGAGTCAGTCAGGCCAACGCGCGCTTCGTGGGCGTGATCCACGTCAAGGTAAGCTCTCCGGAGTTGATGCCAGAGGTCCAGTACCAGGTCACCGCACTCCTGCGGCAGCGCCACCGGATCCAGCTGGACCAGGAGAACGACTTCCAGGTGCGGAACCTGGCCGAGACCTTTGCCGCCCAGGAGGAGAGCAGCCGCACCATGACCTTGCTGCTGGGGGCCATCGCCTCGGTCTCGCTCCTGGTGGGCGGGATCGGGATCATGAACATCATGCTGGTGTCGGTGACGGAACGCACGCGGGAGATCGGTCTTCGGATGGCCGTCGGCGCCCGCAGCCGCGATATCCTCGGCCAGTTCCTGATCGAGGCGGTCACGCTGGCCCTGATCGGCGGAGTGCTGGGCATCCTCCTGGGGGTGGGCGGCTCCGCCCTCATCGCCATGTTGGCGAACTGGTCCACGCTGATCACGCCGGGCTCGATCGCGGTGGCCTTCGGCTCTTCCGCCCTCATCGGGATATTTTTTGGCTACTATCCCGCCCACAAGGCCGCGTTCCTGGATCCCATCGAGGCCCTCCGGTACGAGTGACCGATGAGACCGCCCCGTTTAGCGGGGCGGAGTTTCAACCTGCGGAGCCGGGGACCCGACCCGAGCGTTGGGTGCCCCCGGCTTGAGGCCGGGGGAGAGACCCCCGGGTTTAGCCCCGATCCGAACTTCCGCTGAGGCCGAATGTCCTGTGGGGAGGCCGAGAAAGCGGCGTAGAAGCCATAGGTCAGCGGGGGCCTCAGGACACCTATAGGGGGCTACGGATATTTCTCTCCACGGGAGCTCGCGTAGAGGGGAGATGTCGATTCTACTCTGGCCCCTTTTTCGGATCGGGGTTAGCCCGGGGGATGCGGGTGGTTTGCGACCGGTCTCTGGCGTGGTATAGTGCCGGGCGTCCATGCGTGGCGCGGCCGGGTTCGAGATCTTCGCGGTTACCGCCGACAAAGGGGTCCGGGCCTGGGGCCGGGATCTCGCCGAGGTGTACGCGTGCGCAGCCCAGGGGATGTGGAGCCTGATGGTCGAACCCGGCGCGGCGCAGCGAAGGGAGATGTTCCGGCTGACGGTCGAGGCCGCCGACCGGGAAACGCTGTTGGTGGCATGGCTGAACGAGCTTTTGTACTTGCACGAGGTCGAGACATTCGTGGCAGCCGATTTCGCCATCCAGGAGCTTACCGACACCAGGCTGCAGGCCGAGGTGTGGGGGGAACGGATGGATCGGGCGCGCCACCCCCTCGTTGGGCACGTGAAAGCCGCCACGTATCACCTGCTTCACGTGCGGCCCACCGAGGAGGGCTGGGAGGCGCAGGTCATCCTGGATGTCTGAGGGACCATGGATAGGGCAAGGAACATGACCACCAGGCTATGGACGGCGATCGGAGTGCTCCTGCTGGCCTTGGGGGCGCTGGTGTGGGCGGGGGAAACCCGTCAGGTCCGTGACCAGATCCAGCGGAAGGAGGTCATGCTGGGCCTCTCAGCCAGGGATGTCCGGACCGCCATCGGTGAGCCGACCAAGATCCTGAAGACACAGACGTACTGGACAACGACCGAGGACTGGGTGTACGGCGAGGGGAAGGATGCCATCCACCTCACCTTTGAGGAGGGCAGGTTGAAGAAAATATCGGACGGAGCGGGATTCGATCTGAAGTAGCGCTCCGTATCGGGTGTCCCCGATACGGAGCGCCCTTTGCCAAGGGCCTGTCGTGGAGGGGTGGCTGACGCCTACCCTGCACGAATTAAGGACGTCAAGGATAAGGAGCATGCGGATGGCGGACAAAGTGCTGATCTTCGGCAAGGACACCTGACCCTACACCGTTGCCGCCCGGGAGGATTACGGCAAAAGAAAGATTCCCTTCCAGTACATCAACGTGACCAAGGACCCGGCGGGGATGAAGCAGATGCTTCAGCACGCCAAGGGTCAGCGCACCGTTCCCGTGATCGTCGAGGGGGGGAAGGTCACCATCGGATTCGACGGTGGTGGCTGAGAGGTCTGATCTGGTCCGCCGGTGGCGGACCACACGAATGACCAATGACCAATTCCCAATGACCCATGAGACCGGCGGGTTCGTCCCGCCGGAGGCTCGGCCCGCGAAGCTGCAACCCCCGGCTTTATGCCGGGGGAGAAACCGCCGGGTTTACCCCGGCGGAGGCTCAGCGCGCGAAGCAGTAACCCCCGGGTTCAGCCCGGGGGATGTCGTATCCTACCCTGCTCATCATGAATCCATCCGATCAACTTTCCACCCAAACCTCTCCCCTTGAAGCTACACGGGGGGCGGGTACCCGTGGCCACGCGTGACCCGAAGCGCCGCCGACGCCTGGGGCGGTGGGGTCGCGGTCCGGTGGCCCTGGCCCTCCTCGCGCTCGTCGGCATAGTCGTCGCCTTCCAGGCCGCCGTCCACTGGATCGTTGAGCGGGAACTGACCCGCACGTTGGACGCCCGGGTTCGGATCGACCGGCTTCGGGTCTTTCCCTTGGACGGGAGGGTGACCGCCTCGGGCCTGAGCATCCACGAGAAAGTCGGCCGCCAGCCTCTCTTGCAGATCCGAGAGGTGGACATTCACGTGCTGCCCTGGGCCCTGTGGCGCCGCGAGATCCTGATAACCCACCTGTCGCTGGAGCACCCGGAGGTCTGGCTGGCGCTCACCCCCACCGGTTTCTCGTGGTTGTCCTTCCTGACGCCAACGGACAACGGCCCCTCCCGCGTGGCCATATCCCTCCGCGATTTCGACGTGCGCGGAGGGCGAGTTCATCTGGCGGATCGTCGCCGTACGCCTGAACACCGGGAGTTGGTGGAGGACATCTCCATCAGCCTGCGGGACATCAGCACTCGGGCTGACCGGCGGGAGGCGCACCCTGCGCTCACGCTGTCCGGGAGATGGCGTGGAATGGCCGTCTCGGCTGAAGGATGGGTGGCGCCCTTCGCACAGCGCCGCGCCTTTCACCTGCCCCTGCGAATTTCGCGGGCGGATCTGGGTCGGGTGGCGGGCATTTTGCCCCCGGGCCTGATGCCACCCGGCCTGGCGGGTGCCGCCGATGTCGCCATGGATGTCAGCGGCCAGGAGAAGGACGGCGAGTGGCAAGTGCAAGCGGCCCTCAAGGTGGAGGCGCGTCGTGTGACCGCCAAGCCTCGCCCGGACCTTGTGGTGCAGGGGAGATCCTTGCGCATCCAGGGCCGGGGACACTGGAGCCCCAAGGCGCTGGGATTCTCGCGACTCCAGCTTGACCTGGTTGGCGCCACGCTCGAGGTCGGCGGTCGCATGTGGGCATCGCTCGACCGCCTCGCCGCTCGCGGTCAGGCGGATCTCGATCCGCGAGGCCTCTTGGTCCCGGAGGTGGCGGTGGAGGCAACCGGGCTCAGTCTGGGTCGTGCCGGCCAGCCATCAGCCATCCGGGTCGGGCGGATGGCTGCTGCTGGCGGAACGGACCAGCGGGCCGGGACCGCCCGCCTGGAACGGGTCAGGTTGGCCGACGTGAACGTGCGCGCGGTGCGGCAGGCCGACGGGTCCCTGGATGTTGCGGAGTGGATGGGCGGACAGGGGCCGGAAACCGGGGAGGCGCGCGCGTTCTACTGGGAGGTCCTGCAGCTCGAGGTCGAGCGCGCAGACCTGGATCTCACCGACCGGGCGAGGGCGCCGGAACGGTCCCTGGCGGTCAGGAACGCCCACCTGCGCCTCAACGGCGCAACCTCGGATCCGGCCCAGCCCTTGAGCTTTGATCTTACCGCCACGACATCGGCGGCGCCCGCTGTCGCGCTGACGGGGACCTGGGTGCGCGCTCCGATGCAGCTTGTGGCGACGCTGGCCGTCCGGGATGCGGACCTGCCTGCAGTCCGCGCCTGGCTGCCTGCGACGCTCCCGGGGGAGGGGCTCTCGGGGACTGCCAGCCTGGACCTGCAGGCCTATGTGCGGAGCGGCCAGGACGGATTGGCGGCCAGCGGGTCCGCCAACGCCGCCCTTCACAATGTCCGGATGGTGGCCGAGTCGGTGGGATCGCTCGCCGCGGAGGAGGTTGAGGTCGGTCTTCCGCGGATCCAGGCGGCGGGACCGGATATCGCCGGCCTGACCTTCGAGGCCGAGGGAAGGGTCCGCGCCACGACGGTGCATGTCAGAATGGGGGAGGGGACGGGTCCCACTGCGGGGGAGGCCACAGCCGGGGAGATCCGGGTGACACTGGGTCGGCTGGGAATCACCCCGCAGGAGGGTGGAACCCGAGCCCTTGCACTCCGGGGCCATGCGGCGATCCGGGGCCTTCAGGCCGGGACCCAGGGGTACGGCGTGGATACGCTCACAGCTCGGGAGGCCCGAGCAGAGGTCTCCGCGCTCACGGCCAGGATCGGTCCTGATGGCCCCGGGATGGAATTCGCCGGTCAGATGTTCCTGACCCAAACGGAAGGAGCCTTGGCTCGGAGGCCGGTGCGGATGTGGAAGGCGGCCGGAGTCCGGGTGGACCTCGAACTGGTTCGGACAGCGCCATTCCGGATCCATGTGCGCGGAGCCGAGGTGGACCAGCCGGAGATCCAGGCGGTGCGCGCCGGCGATGCCTTTTCCGGAACGCCGGGCGGCGCTGGCGTGGGCGCCCTTCCTTCCATCCGCCTGGATCGGCTGGTGGTGCGGAACGGCCGCGTCGGATTCCGTGATGAGATGGTGCGGCCGGCATGGTCGGCCGAGTTGACACAAGTGGACGCGGTGATCGAGAGCCTGCAGACCGACAGGGACGTCCCGGCCTCGTTCCGGTTGTCGGCGAAGGAGGCCGACGGGGCGGAGGTGCGGCTGCACGGCCGCGTGCGGCCGAACACCTGGTCAGGCGAACTGCACGCGGCGCTGGAAAACCTGGACGTGCTGCGGCCTGCACCCTACCTGCCGGACCTGGTCCATCGGGTGGTCCGCGGCGGAACGGTGAGTGGCGGGATGGATCTCAGCCTGCGTCGGAACGGCCAGGCGCTCCAGGTCACCGGCGAGGGGGAAGTGACCTTTGCCCCCCTGGAGCTTGGCGATGCGAACCGGCAGCTCACCCTCGTTCTGGCGAGCGCGGTCCGGGCGCGGGTGGACCATTTCAGCCTGGAGCCGCCGGCGATCCGGCTGAGCGCCATCCGGCTGGAGGACCCCTGGGTCGCCGTCGGGCGGGACGAGGGTGGCAGCTTCCCCGGGCTGCGCCTGCTGAACGAGCTCCGGCAGGCAGCCGGGACGGATGCGGGCCCCACGAGCGCTCCTCCGTCCGTCACGGTCGGACAGCTCACCATCACCGATGGCATCGCGGAGATCGAGGACCGGGCCATCCAGCCGCGCTTCCGGGATCAGGTGCGGAACCTCAGCATGTCGATCGAGGACCTCTCGACCGAGGGGACCCGCAAGGCCAGCGTTACCCTCACGGGCGAGTTGAGCGACCGCTCCACCGTGTCCCTGAAGGGCTTCATCTTGCCGCTTCCCACCAATCTGTACGTGGACCTGGAAGGAGAGGTCCGCAACTTCAACCTGCCCCGGCTGAACTCGTATGCCACCCGCGTCACCTCTCACCGGCTCGAGCAGGGGAAGCTGTTCACCCAGGTCCGCTATCGCCTCGAGCAGAACCGGCTGGAGGGAGAAAATTTCCTTCACATCGATCAACTGGCCCTGGGGGAACAGGTGGAGCCTGTGGATCGTTTCGAGGCGTTGGTGGGCGTGCCGCTGGCGGTGGCGGTCTCCCTTCTCCAGGACCCATCGGGAGAGATCATCCTGCGGGTCCCGGTACACGGCAACTTGGATCGTCCGGAGTTCGACCTGGCAGACGTGATCGCGACCGCCGTCAAGAACACCGTGATGCAAATGATCGTGGCGCCCTTCCGAGCCATCGGCGAGATCTTCACGCTGGGGGGAAAGATCGGCGCCATCGAGATCGCGCCGGTCCTGTTCGCTCCCGGGTCCTGGGCGCTGAACGATGCCGCCCGCGAGCATCTCCGGAACATCGGGGCGGTCATGCGGGCACGGCCGGGGATGAAGGTCAAGCTTGCCGGCATGGCCCACGCTGAATCAGATGAGGACGGCCTGCGCGCCCAAAAGGTCGAAGCGGAGCTCCAGCGGGTGGCTCGGGAGCCCGGCGTGAAGAGCCGGGAGGACGCGCTGGATCGGCTGTTCCTCCGGACCTTCGGCGCCTCCATCACCGGCCTTACGCGCGAGGCCAAGCTGGCCCGCCTCAAGGCCGCGCAGAAGGTGACGGCCCGCGACGTGGAGGATTTGCCCGACGCTCGGACGTTGAGCATTTACGATTACCTGGCGGGGATCGAGGGGATCGACCGGAATCGGATGTTTCTTGCCGAGGGGAAGGTCTATCGAACCGCCGAGGGCGGCGGCGACTGGGCCCGGCGGGCCGATTTCACTATCCTGAAACCCTGAACCCCCCTCCCATTCCCTCCCCCTCAGAGGGGGGAGGGTTCGGGTGGGGGTGGAATCTTCGCAATCCGCGGATAAGTTGGCTGTCGGTTTCCTGTGGTTTCCTGACTCGAAATCCGAATTCGACGTGAGGTGAGCGTGGGCGACTCCGAGCAGAAGCGGACGGCGGAAGAGATCCGGATGAGGTTGGAAGGGCTGCGGGGGCAGGACCTGACCGATGCCCAGGTGGAGGCGGAGGTGCGCGATCTTCTGGCCAGCGGCCAGGCTGCCCTGCCTATCCTGTTGGCGCAATTCAGGGAGGAAGACGAGACACTTCTGGCGGTGGCCACACAGGCCTTGAAGGCCTGGGAAGAGCCTCGCCCGGTGGAGCCGCTGCTGGATCTGCTTCGAGACTCCGAGGTGGGCGATTTGTCCAAGGCCTTGATCTTGAACATCCTGGAGCGGTACGGCCTGGACGTGGACGATCCGGAACTCCTGGGGCTGGGCATCGACCTCGAGGAGTATGGGGTGGACGCTGACGGGAACGGAAACGGGAAAGGCTCGCCGGGGTGATCGGCGAGGGGACCGTATCGCCCGAATCCATCGCCGTCATCGGCGCTGGCGCCTGGGGGACGACCCTGGCCGTCCTGCTGGCCGGGCGGTATGCCCGGGTGGGTCTCTGGGTATTCGAGGCGGAGCTGGCGGCGGAGATGGAGCGGACGAGGGAGAACGCCATCTATCTGCCCGGCGTTCCCATCCCCCCTGCGGTCCACTCCACCGCGTCCCTGGAAACCGCGCTCGCGGGAGCGGGGCTGGTCATCTTCGTGGTGCCCTCGCACGGGTTTCGCAGCGTGCTGGAGCGGGCTCGCCCCTTTCTCGATCCCGGCATCATCGCCGTCAGCGCGACAAAGGGGATCGAGGTGCAGCACCTGAGCCCGATGTCGCAGATCATGCGGGATGTGCTGCCGCCGGCCCATCACCCGCGGCTGGCCGTGCTCTCGGGTCCGAGTTTCGCCCGCGAGGTCGTGGTGGGACGTCCCACGGCCATCGTGGCCGCGTCCAAGAGCGCAGAGGTGGCCCGGACAGTCCAGCAGGCGGTCAGTGGAAAGACCCTTCGCGTCTATGCCAGCACCGATCCCCTGGGGGTGGAGCTGGCCGGGGCGGTGAAGAACGTCATCGCCATCGCCGCCGGCGTGGTGGACGGCCTGGGCCTGGGCCTGAACGCGCGGGCAGCCCTTATCACCCGGGGTCTGGCAGAGATCACCCGGCTGGGTGTGGCCATGGGGGCGCAGGCGTCCACCTTTGCGGGCCTGGCCGGGATGGGCGATCTGATCCTCACCTGCACAGGCGATCTGTCGCGGAACCGGCGCGTTGGCCTGGCGCTGGCCACCGGAACGCCGCTCGCAGATCACCTCGGTGCCTCCCGGGCCGTGGCCGAGGGGGTGAATACCTGCCGGTCCGTGGTGACTCTGGCAGCCCGGCACGGGGTGGAGATGCCCATCTGCCGCGCCGTGCACCGGGTGCTCTTCGAGGGCCAGGATCCCCGCGAGGCCGTCGTGCAACTGATGACCCGGGAGCTGCGATTCGAGGGGGAGTGAACCGAATTGCCTAACCGCCAAGACGCCAAGGGCGCCAAGAAACCCTAAATCAAGGGTCTGACGGAAGGAAGCTCCGGAAAAAAAAGGGGGGGACTCATGGATAGTTTCGATGCACTGCGACAGGCGAGTAGAGAGAATCTTCACCGGATCTGGGAGGCGGCGAAGGAGGGACGCCTGCTCACCGGCGAGGAGAAGCGGTTCGCAGACGCCATGCAAGCCCATCCAGAGTATCACAACGCCTGGGAGTTCAGTGACCTCGTGGGGCCGGCCTTGTACGAGGTCGAAGGTGTGAACCCTTACCTTCACATCACGGCCCACGTCATAATCGAGGCGCAACTGGAAGCAAATGACCCCCCCGAGGTTGCCCAAGCCCTGCAGCGCCTGCGTCGAAATGAGGTGGACCGCCACCAGGCGATCCACCACATCGCCGCCGAGCTTTTCGAGGTGATGTTCCCTGTCCTCAAAGGAGAGAAGGCCTTTGACATCCAGCGGTACCGGAAGCGACTCCGGCGCCTGGGCCGGTAGACTGGGGAGTTCACCAGAAGAGAGGCGGGAGTGGTTGTGCCGGTCTGGAATAGCCGACAGGTGGCGCCAGCGGACTGGAACAAGGAAGAAAAGGATGCAACGTCCCGTAGCCGGGCCGGCGGCGCAGTGATCTTGTCTATGTCAGGCCCAACTGGTCCGCAGCGCGAGAGGGTCTATCTCGGTTGCCGTCGCTTCCGCCGCAAACGATTCACTAATTTTCTTGGGGTGTGGCTAACGTCTGGGAACGGGCAAGGCTGCGGTCCAGGCAGGCTTCGAACACGGGAAGCGGCCTTGGGTCTCAACTTGAATTTTCTCGCTGAGTTGGCGTCTAATTTCGCGATTTGAGAGGGGAAAGCCGGGGGTTGACTGGACTGGGGCTCTCTGTTAGAAGACTGCTGTGGAGCAGGGAGGGGATGTCCGGGAGCGGAGGGTGAAGGCATGAAAAGGATTTCGTTGATCCTCATTGCTGCGCTGGTCCTGCCGGCCTGCGCGGAGATGACCGGCGCCCAGAAGGGAGCCGCGATTGGAGCCGGGACAGGCGCTGTGGCCGGAGCCATCATCGGAAACCAGGTGTCGGGAAAAGGGAGCACCGGGGCCATCATCGGGGCCCTGGGTGGCGCCGCGGCCGGGGCCTTGATCGGCGATGCCATGGAGAAGAAGCCGGCGGGGACGCAGCAGGGGGGCCAGCTCTACCCCGTACCCCCGCCGGGGCAACCAGGTGCGACTCCGGCCTCTCCGCCCCCTGGGCAGGCGAGCGTCACGGTGCCCGGGCAGTACGGGGCTGATCCGACGCGGGGCCAATTCGTCAACACCACCCCGTATCAATTGAAGGTCTTCGTGGACGTGGATCCGACGCGTGACTCCTCGGTCCCGTATCTCACCATGAATCCGAACGACGTCGTCCCGGTCAATCTGGACGTTGGGAGCCACCGGGTCATCGCCATTGCTACCCGAGACACGCAATTCGGACCGCGGAGCGTGGGCCGATACGACAAACAGCTCAGGGTGGACGTCCGGGGGTCTGGCTGGGAACTCCGGTTCCGCGACGCCGACTTCCAGTAGCTTTGATCCGAACCTCCTAACCGCCGGTACCAACGGCGGCCCCGTTGGTGCGCCAAGATTGCGCGGCAATCGGGCAACTGGGCAATCCGTCAACTCGGTGCACCTGATTGCCAGATTGCCAGATTGCCTGATCGCCTCCCCTTGACAACCTTTTCGGCCGCGGCTGCCCATGACCTTCGGGCGGCCGCGGTTTTTTTAAAGGTGTTCCCGTGCCCTTCACCACTGTCAAGGGACTGTCGATCCATTACGCGACCGAGACAGGCCTGGATCCCGGACGCGGGCCGGGTATCGTGTTCGTGCATGGGGCGGGTGGGACCCACGAACACTGGCGCTTCCAGCTCCGCCAACTCGCTGTCCGGTGGAATGCCCTGGCCGTGGACCTGCCGGGCCACGGGGAGAGCCAGGGCGACGGCTATCCCACCATCCGGGAATATCGCGACTTTCTCCTTGGCCTGTTGGATGCCGTGGGTTTCTCCCGTGCAGTGCTCGTGGGCCATTCCATGGGAGGCGGGATCGCGCAGGATTTTGCCCTGACCTACCCGAATCGCCTCGACGCGCTGGTCCTTGTCGGGACAGGGGCACGGCTTCGTGTGCACCCGGATGTCTTTGCCGCCATCCAGCGGGACATGGGGGAGGCAGGCCGGCTCATCAGCGGATTGGCATATTCCTCCGCAGCCCTGCTGGCCACGGTGGCCTCGGCCGCCGAGGCGTTTGCCCGAAACCGGGCGTTGGTTCTGGAGGGGGATTTTCGCGCGTGCGATGCCTTTGACCTGATGGCCGAGATCCCGAAGATCCGCACCCCCACCCTGATCGTCTGCGGCGAGGATGATCGCCTGACGCCTGCGAAGTATGCCCGGTTCCTGCATGATAACATTCCAGGCTCGGCTCTGACGATTATTCCGGGGGCGGGTCACATGGTGATGCTGGAAAAGCCCGTGGAATTCAACCGCGTCCTCGCCGCATTCCTGGAAGCCCGCTTGCGTCCGGCCACATGAACCCCGATCCGATGGGCTTTTCGCTTGAAGGCCCCGCCGCCCCGATGGTATAACCCGCTTGAATCTATTTTCGATTTTGGATTGCCGATTGGCCATTCGAAAATCTACAATCGCAAATCGACAATCGGCCGGGTGACCAGCGATGAAAATTGCGGTGATGGGCAGCGGAGGTGTCGGGGGCTATTTTGGTGGCCTGCTGGCCCGTGCGAAAGAGGACGTGACCTTCATCGCCAGGGGAGCGCACCTGGAAGCCATTCAGAAAAACGGCCTCCAGGTGAAGAGCGTTGTCGGCGACTTCCACATTCACCCGAAGGCGACTCACGACCCTGGGGCCGTGGGGCCGGTGGAGCTGGTCCTCTTCAGTGTCAAGGCCTATGATACCGAGGCGGCCGGAACCGCAATCCGCCCAATGATCGGTCGGGAGACGGTGGTCCTGTGCCTGCTGAACGGCGTGGACAACGAGGAGAAGCTGGAAGCCATCCTGGGGGAGCAGCATGTGATGGCCGGGGTCGTCCACATCCTCTCCACGATCAGCGCCCCTGGGGTCATCAGTCAGACCGCCGGTCCCCGGACGATCAAGCTCGGGGAAAAGGATGGGCGCATCACGCCGCGGGTCGAGCGGATTCTCGGTGTCCTGAAGGGGTGCGGCATCCGGGCGGAGATTTCGACCCAAATCCAGGTCGATCTCTGGGAGAAGTTCCTGTTCATCTGCGCCCAGGGGGGTGTGACCGCCCTGGGCCGTCTTACCGTCGGCGAGATCCTGGCCTGCCCCGAGACGGCAGCGTTTTACCGCGGGGTGATGGAGGAGGTCGCGGCCGTGGGCCGGGCCAAGGGGGTTGCGCTTCCCGCCGATGCCGTGGAACGAGCGCTGGCCTTCGCCCGCGGGCTGCAACCCGGGATGCGGTCGTCGCTGGCCCATGACCTGAGCCAGGGGAATCGGCTGGAGGTGGAGACGCTGGCGGGGAGCGTCGTGCGCTACGGCCGCGAGACGGGCGTGCCGACGCCCTACAATTTTGCAATTTACGCCTGCTTGAAACCGCATCATGACAAGGCCCCGGCCGCCCGCCCGGCCTAAAGGGGGGTGGGGGGAGGAGTCCGGCATGGGATGGATGGAGCTGATTGACGACCACAGGGTATTCTTGATCCGGCTCGAGACGGACATCTGGACAGAGATCGGGCACGGAACACTCATGTCCCTGGACCTCCTCCGCCCGGGGGAGCGGGAACGACGCCCCCAATTCCAGCAGGGCGATGTCCTGTTGCTGTATCATCCACAAAAGGACCTGCCTGACTCCCCGCCCGCGGAGCTGTCCCGCGTCGTCGCGGTACGATCGGAGCTGTCGAATGACGCCGGCTACGGCCTTGGCCCGGTGTATCGGATGGTGCCCCCGCTTACCCGGGAGCGCCTGCTCTTCGCCTCCCAGCGGGGGATCCTGCCCGATGTGTTTCGGCGGGTGGATGACCGGACATTCACGTTCAAGCTCCTGACGAGCGATCAGCGGGATCAGTTCGTGGTATACGTCTTGAATGCCGGAATCGCGATGGAGGTCGAGGAAGGAAAGGGTGGGCAACCGGTCCCAGAACCGATTGGGGAGACGCCGGGCGTTGTCGAGTACGAGTTGTGAAGCTCGGGGAATGGTTCGCGGGGATTGAGGGACGACCGTGCTGACCGACTTTACGCGCTTCGTCATCGTGCCAGACCAGGAGGCTCGGCCCAGTCGGGAGTACCGTGCGGTCATCACCTGCACGGAGTGCGACTGGTCCACGAACACGACACTGACCACCAACGAGGTCCAGCGGCTGCTCTGCGGGGGATGCGGGAACGTGGAGAAGGCCTACCTGGGGATCCCCGACGAATTCGTCGGCGTGCCCTGTCCGGAATGCTTTCGGGACGCCACCCGGCTGGAGCGACAGACGGACGTCCTGGGGCGAATCGAGGTCCTGCGGCTGTTCTGCCCCGAATGCGACTGGGAACTGTGACGATGGGTATCAAGCGACGAGCGTTTCTGAAGGGTCTGGCCGCTCTTCCAATGGCTGCCGGCCCCCTCACGGGCGCGCCTGCCTGGGCGGCGCAACCTGCGGCGGTGGATCCGCGGGAGCGGCACCTCCGGAACCTCCGCCAGCTTACCTTTGGCGGCCAGAACGCCGAGGCCTATTTCTCCCCCGATGGGAGGCGGCTGATCTTCCAGTCCACCCGGGATGGAAGGCGGTGCGACCAGATCTACACCATGGATCTGGAGGGGAATGACGTCACGATGGTCAGCACCGGCCGGGGGGCGACGACCTGCGCCTTCTTCTTCCCGGACGGACGGCGGTTCGTCTACTCCTCCACCCACCTGGCTGGACCGGAATGCCCGCCCCGCCCGGATATGAGTCGAGGGTACGCCTGGGGACTCCACCCCGCCTATCACATCTTTGCCGCCGATCCCGACCGGGGCTCCCTGACGCAGCTTACCCGGGAGGGACAGTACAACGCGGAAGGGGCCCTCTCTCCCGACGGGAGGAAGATCGTCTTCACCTCCCACCGGGAGGGCGACCTGGATCTCTACCTCATGGACAGCGACGGGTCCAACGTGCGGCGCCTCACGGACGAGTACGGCTACGACGGCGGGCCGTTCTTTTCCTGGGACGGGCGGTACATCGTCTACCGGTCGTTCCACCCGAAAACGGAGGCCGAGCGGCGGGAGTATGCGGAGAACCTGGCCCGCCACGTCTTCCGTCCGACGTGGCTGGAACTTTTCGCCATGCACGCCGATGGGAGCGGAAAGCGCCGGGTGACCGACCTGCGCGCGGCCAGCTTTGCCCCCTTCATGCATCCCAACGCTCGGCAGATCATCTTTGCCTCGAATCTCCACGACCCGGCCCGCCGGAGCTTTGCCCTTTTCATGGTGAATCTGGACGGAACGGGGGTGGAACGGGTGACCTACGAGGGCGGTTTTTCCAGCTTCCCCATGTTCTCTCCCGACGGCCGGCTTCTCGTCTTCGTGTCCACGCGCGGCTCCCTGCGGGAGCGGGATCCAGGCGCCCCCCGGGAGTTCAACGTCTTCCTCGCCGAGTGGGTGCCGTAGAATGAGCAGCGGCCCGTACCGGCGGCTTGCCGAGGCCTACGATTGGGAGGGATCGCTGGATTTCAGCCGGCAAGCGTTCCGCCGGGTGATGGCCGTCTGCCGGGAGTTCGGCGTGCGCCCGGCCCGATCGTTGGACCTCGGCTGCGGCACGGGGACGCTGGCAATTCTCATGGCCGAGGCCGGGTGGAAGACGATCGGCCTGGACCTGTCCGAGGCCATGCTGGCGCAGGCCAAGCAGAAGGCCCTTGACGCCGGCCAGGCGGTGGAGTTTGTCCAGCAGGACATGCGCGACGTCCGGATCGAGGAGCCCGTCGCCCTGGTGACCTCCTTTTACGACACGCTGAATCACCTGCTCTTCGCCGAGGACCTCCAGTCCACGTTCCGCGGCGTGGCCCGGGCGCTCCTGCCAGGGGGCCTCTTCGTATTCGACGTCAATACCGAGGCGACCTTTCGCCAGCTCTGGGGCGGGGCCACGCACTTCATTGACGCGCCCAGGGCTTCCACGGTCTATCGAACGAGCTACGACGCGGAGACGCGCCTGGCCAAGGGCCTGGTGACCGGGTTCCTGCGACGCCGGGACCATTACGAGAGGTTCGAAGAGGAGATCATCGAACGGTACTGGCCGCCCGAGGAATTGGCGACACACCTGGCGGCAGCAGCACTCAGTCCGATTCGGCGGGAGCCCTTCAATCCGTTCCCCCTCGCCGGAGGCGGAGATCTGAAATGGCTGTGGATTGCCAAACGGGATTGAGGAGGCATGCAGGATCCGCAGCTTTCGCCGATGACGCAGATTCGGAGAGGGTCATCTCGTGGGGATCATGAAGCAGTGTAGCGTGCCATGCCGGCGAACCTGACCCCCCAGTACCTCGATGCGGAGAAGCGATTCCGGGCCGCCAAGACCCCTCAGGACAAGATCGCGGCCTTGGAGGAGATGTTGTCCGTCATCCCCAAGCACAAGGGGACAGAGCACCTCCAGGGCGACTTGAAGCGCCGTCTCGCCAGGCTGCGAGTGGAGGCGGAACAGGCGCGCCGCCGCCGCGGCGGCTTCTCCATGGCCGTGGATCGGGAGGGGGCAGGGCAGGTGGTGCTGGCGGGCCCGCCCAATGCGGGCAAGTCGGCCCTGGTCGCGTCCCTCACCAACGCGCAGACCGAGGTCGGCGATTATCCCTTCACCACCCGGCGGCCGATCGCCGGGATGATGCCCTTCGTCAATATCCAGATCCAGCTTGTGGATCTGCCGGCCATCTCTGACGAGTACATGGAGCCCTGGGTCCCCGGTCTCGTGCGGCCGGCGGACCTGGTCCTGCTGGTGGCCGACCTGGCCAGCCCGTCGCTCCTGGAGAACCTCGGAAAGGCGGTCGCGATCCTCGAGCGAAGCAAGGTCGTGCTGGTCCCTCCGGGTTCGCCGCCGCCCCCGGTGGGGTGGGCGCACAAGGCAACCCTCCTCCTGGGCAACAAGGTGGATGCGCCCGACGCGGAGACAGTTTTCGAGATCCTGCGGGCGGAGTACGCCACCCGATTCCCGGTGCATGCGGTCTCGGCCAAGACCGGGCAGGGCCTGGAGCAACTGCGCCGGATGGTCTACGACGGCCTGAGGATCGTGCGGGTCTACTCGAAACCGCCCGGCAAGGAACCCTCCATGCAGTCTCCCGTGGTCCTGCCCAAGGGGAGCACCATCGTGGAGATGGCGGGGGCGATCCACAAGGACTTTGCCCGGCAGTTGAAGTTCGCACGGGTCTGGGGGTCCACGAAGTTCAGCGGCCAGCGGGTGCAGCGGGACTATGTCGTCCAGGAGGGCGACATCATCGAGCTGCACATCTGATGGCGCATAGCGCAAAGCGCAAGGCGCAGAGCGCATGGGGCAGAGGGTGCGACGCGATGCGCTTGGCGCTTTGCGCATTGCCAGCTTAGTGTTTGGGCGTCATGGCAGGTGAGAAAAGGGCATGGCCCGGCGGAGACGCGGGGGTGTACTGCCTGGTCCTCCGCGTGCCCCGGGCGAGCCGGCTCAAGGTGTGGAACCTTGGAGCATGCGCTTTCCGCCCGGGGTGGTACGTGTACACCGGGTCCGCCAAGCGAAACCTGGAAGCCCGCCTCACGAGACACCTTAGGCGACAGAAAAGGTTTCACTGGCATGTCGACTACCTGCGGGAAAAAGCCACGGTGCGGGAGGTCTGGGTTTGGCCTTGGGCCGTCGGCGCGGAGTGTCGAACGAACCGGATTATCCGGAGGTTGGCCAGGACCGAATATCCCTGCCACGGCTTTGGGGCATCCGACTGCCGCTGCCCGGCACACCTGGTGTCCTTTCCATCTCAACCGGCGCCGCCATCATACCGGCCGCCGTTCAGATATGTGGTAGTCGGCACTCGGCTGATTTGGTTGGAGGGGTAGACACATGACAAAGACGGTCGGAAAAGCCCGAATGACCTCGAAGCAGGCAACGGCAACGGAGCAGGGCACAGATCTCCTGACCGCGGGAAAGCTGGCCGCGGCCTGGGGGGTCAAGCTGGGGGATGTCAAGAAGGCCATCTCCGCCGCCGGGGCAACGCCGGATGCGACGCGCTGTGGCTGTGCATACTACGGTCCGGCCGCCGCGGCCAGGATCAAGAAGCACCTGGTGAAGGGATAGGGGGAGGGACAAGAAGCCGATTGTTCTCTCAAGCAGACGTTGGCGGCCCGGCGCTTTGCAGGGTTTGACCCGGTGGGGGCGGAGACGTATATTGTGATTGGCGCGACAAGCGGTCCGGCGCCGAAGGAGGCGTCATGCTCACCTCCAAGTCCTCTCGCGAGGAGCCGGTGGAGATCTGTCCCTACTGGCACGAGGTTGCGGCGGACTTCGTCTCCATGTACCCGGCCGGCGGCTACTGCATCGCGGGCTGTCACAAGCGGATCAAGCTCATGGCCGCGAAGACCCTGCACGAGGTCTGCGCCATGAACTTTGCCGAGTGTGAGGGCTATCAGCGCCTCCTGGCCGAGGAGGAGGCGAAGGTTCGCCGGAGCTCGGGGACGCCCTGGGGGTAGGTCGCATCCCATGGCTCGGTGTCGGGTCTGCGGCTTCCGGTCACCGCTGACCGCGTCGAGTCTGAGAGTTTGCGCTCCCTGCCTTCGCGCTGCCCCGCCTGACCTTTGGCTGCACCTTGCCACGGTGCAAGAGCGGACCCGCCGTCCCTTTGGCCTTCCGTCCGAACCTCCTCGTGATTCCCGCGGCATCCTGTGTGATCTCTGCGCCAACCAGTGTCGGATTCCCTCCGGTGAGATTGGCTACTGCGGGCTTCGCCGGAACCTGGGTGGCCGCCTGGTGGGAGGCGCGCCGACTCAGGGGGCCCTGAGCTGGTACCACGATCCCCTGCCGACAAACTGCGTGGCGGATTGGGTCTGCCCGGCGGGGACGGGGGTCGGGTATCCCAAGTGGGCGTATCGCGCCGGGCCGGAATACGGGTTTGCAAACCTCGCGGTTTTTTACCAGGCCTGCTCCTTCAATTGTTTGGGATGTCAGAATTGGCACTTTCGAGAGGCCGCGGGCCGAACCGAGACGATGACGCCGGTCGCGCTGGCGGGGCAGGTGGATGCCCGCACGGCGTGTATTTGCTACTTCGGTGGCGATCCCAGCCCGCAAATTCCCCATTCGGTGGCGACCTCCGTCCTGGCGCGACGTCGGACGCGCGACCGGATCCTTCGGATCTGCTGGGAGACCAACGGGACGATGCATCCGCGATGGCTGCGGAAGGCGATGGCATTGGCCCTGGCCTCCGGCGGATGCATCAAGTTCGACCTGAAGGCGTGGGATGATGGGATCCACCGTGCCCTCACCGGATTCTCCAACCGGTGGACCCTGGAGAATTTCCGGCTGGCGGCGGAGCTTGCCCGTTCCCGTCCGACGCCGCCGGCCCTGGTGGCCAGCACCTTGCTGGTGCCGGGCTATGTGGACGCGTCAGAGGTCGGGGGCCTCGCCCGTTTCATCTTCGGGCTCAATCCGGACATTCCGTACAGTCTCCTGGCGTTTCACCCCCAATTCTACCTGCACGATCTTCCGGTGACATCGCGCCAGCACGCCGAAGAGGCGCTGGCGGCCGCCAAGGCCGCCGGTCTTACCCGGGTGCGGATCGGGAACATCCACCTGCTGGGAGAGCCGTATGGCCAAGCAAGCCACGTGGCCACTTGAGGGGGATCGTCGATAACATTTCCGCGTCAATCCCGCCCCCGGGGGCGGAAAATAAGCCACGCGCAAAGGTGCCAAGGAATTCAATGAACTCCAGTTTACGATACCGGGTCATCATCGTGGGCGCGGGCCCCGCCGGGATCTTTGCGGCCCTGGAGCTGACCCGCGCCGGGGTGGATGGCGTTCTGCTGCTGGAGAAGGGCCCGGACCTGCCCGAGCGGCAGCGCCTGGGGCGAGGGGGCTCCATGCTCGCCGGCTGGGGCGGAGCCGGCGCCTACAGCGACGGGAAGCTGGCCCTGTCCACCGAGATCGGCGGTTTCATGGATCAGTACTGCACCCCGGGCCAGTTGGCCGACCTGGTGGAATACGTGGACGAGACGTTCCGGGCGTTCGGGGCGCCCGCGGAGCTTCACGGCTCGGATGCGGAGGCGGTGGCTCGCCTCCAGCGCCAGGCGGCCCGCCTGGACATGAAGCTCATCCCCGGCCGCTACCGGCATCTCGGCACCGAAGGCTGCGAGGAGCTGCTGGGGAAGCTCCGGGCGCACCTGGCGGGCCAGGTCGCCATCCGGTGCGGGGCGCCGGTGGCAGAGATCATCCTCGGCGAAGGCAACAGCGCCGCGGGGGTTCGGCTGGAGGACGGGACGGAGATCGCCGCCGACTACGTCATCCTGGCGCCCGGCCGGGAGGGCTCCGCCTGGCTCGCTCAGGAGGCGAAGCGGCTGAACCTGCAGACCACGATCAACCCCGTGGACATCGGGCTCCGGGTAGAGGTTCCGGCCTCCGTCATGGAGGAGATCACCCGGGCCACCTACGAGGCCAAGATCATATACTACACGCGGCGCTTCGAGGATATGGTCCGCACCTTCTGCATGTGTCCCTACGGCGAGGTGATCCGGGAGGACCTGGGTGGTCTCTTCACCGTGAACGGCCACAGCTACGCCCACCACAAGACCGCCAACACCAACTTCGCCCTGCTGGTCAGCAAGACTTTCACAGAGCCGTTCCGGGAGCCGATCGCCTATGGCCAGCACATCGCCCGGCTGGCGAACATGCTGGGGGGCGAGGTCATCGTCCAGCGCCTCGGCGACCTGCGGCAAGGCCGCCGCTCGACTCCCAAGCGCATCGAGCGGGGCCTGGTGGAGCCGACCCTCCGAGAGGCCACGCCCGGAGACCTTAGCCTCGTCCTGCCCTATCGCTATCTCGCCAACATCCTGGAGATGCTGGAGGCGCTGGATCGGCTTGTCCCGGGCGTCAACTCGATTCACACGCTGCTGTACGGGGTCGAGGTGAAGTTCTATTCGCTGCAGCTTCGGCTGGGGCCGGGTCTCGAGACTGAAGTCACCAATCTGTTCGCTGTCGGGGATGGGGCCGGGGTAAGCCGGGGTCTCGTCCAGGCCTCCGCCTCGGGCGTGCTCGCCGCCCGGAGCATTGCGACGCGCGTGAAAGGCCAGGGGAACTGACGGGGGACTAAGCGGCGGGAATAGGGGTGGAGAGAAAGTCTCGGACGGCCGACAGCAGGGTATCGGAGGGCTCCAGCAGGGTCGAGTGATCGGCTCCGGGAAGGGAAAGACGCGTCGCCCCGGGCAGGTGCGAGGCCAGGACGTCGATGATGCTGGAAAAGTGGCGATGGGTCTTCTCTCCGAGGACCAGGAGGACCGGCCGTCGGATCGCTTCCAGGCGCGACGTGGGATTAAACCCCTCGGCCGATCGGATGATCCCCTCGATGATCCAGGCCGGCCGGGACAGAAGGAGCGAGCGGTACCGACTGCGCAGTAAGGCCCTGGCCCGTTGTGGCGGCAGAACGGATCGGAACCAGTACTCGAGACCGGCCGCCACACCCTGATCCTGCATGATCCGGGCGATCGTGTCCCCCCGCAACCCCGCCGTGTCGATGGGATGATCCTGCCGCAGGCCAAGGATCGGAGGCTCGGCCAGGATCAGGCGCCTGACCCGCGCCGGAAACGCCAGGGCGAATGCTAGTGCCGTGATCGCCCCGCCCGAGCACCCAAAGAAATCTGCCTCCGGTATCTCCAGACCATCCAGCAGTCCCCGGAGGTCCTCAGCCAGCACCTCGACGGTGTAGGGTGCATCGCGAGGGGGAACATCGCTCTGTCCGTGCCCTCGGCGGTCGTAGGCGATGACGTGGCGTCGCGCAGCCAGGTGGGGGATCAGGCGGCGCCACACGTCGAGGCTCAAGGCGTCGTTGTGCAACAGGACCAGTGGCTCTCCGCGACCGACTGACTCGTAGTAGGTCCGGATCCCATTGGCTACCAGGAAGGGCATACGTTGTCTGATATCACAACCGGGCTGGTCGGCCAACCTGAAACGTCCCCTTCCCTGGGCCCCTGCTTTCTCTCTTTGCACCAACCTGCTTTTCCTTTGCCTTTCGCGGCGGTTAGGGCTAGTCTCCGGCCGTCGGCATACCGCGGCCGAGGTCAGTAGGGTGAGGTCATGCGAAAGCTTCCGGCCAGCGCCAGAAGCCTGGACACCGTGAATTGGATCAGCGTAGCCGAACGGGAGACCATCGGCCGCTTCAAGCGTGGGTTGGCGAGGGTCCCGGGTGCGCGCGTGGAACGGGTGATCCTCTTTGGATCGCGAGCCCGGGGAGCGGGGAACGAAAACTCCGACTTGGACCTCGCGGTGATTCTTTCGGACGACGAGGGACCCTACTGGCGACAGATCGTTGACATCGCCACAGAGCTGAATCTGGAGTACGAATTTCGCATCCGTGTCTCGCCGCTAATCGTCAGCCACGCAAAGCTTCTGGAACTGTGGGAACGCGAACGGGCGATTTCACATGCCATCCTTGTCGAGGGGATCGAAGCGTGAACGAGCAGAATCGGATGGCGAATTCCCGGGTTGAGATCGAGGCGTCTGAAGAAGCATGGCTGGCGGCGAAGGCCCTTTTGGAGGGTGGCTTCTTGCGGAGCGCGGTATCCCGGCTGTACTATGCGATGCTCCACCTGGTTCGGGCATTGGTCGTGAGTCGCGGGTTCGATTCGCGGACCCACGAGGGGGTTGAGACGCTCTTTGCCCTCCACTTCGTCCGAGAGGGCAGGGTGGATATGCGCTACAGCAAATTGTTCGCCCACCTCCAGACATTCCGCGAGCAAGCTGATTACGGCCCCGTGTTTGCCCTTTCCCGGGACGATGTTGCGAAGGATCTCGCCGCCGTCGAAGAGTTTTCGAGAGAGGTGAAGCGGGTCCTGGAGATCGCAGAACCGGCGGGATGAGGCAATCGCTTTGCAAGCTACCGGCGCGGCCACAGAGACGGCCGGCCGGGGCGCCTATCCTCCCTGGGCGGCCTTGGCGTTGAGAAACGCGTCCGCCTTCGTGAGCAGATCGCGGGCGTTTTTGAAGGTCAGGCGCTTCAGGGCGGGTTCGTATGGCAGCCACACGTATCCGGCATGCTCGTCGGAAAGGGTGACATTGCCTGAGGGCGACTCGGCCAGGAAGTAGATGACGACTTTCAGCATGCCTTCCCCGGCCTTGCGGTAGAAATAACGCATGCCCTCCTTGAATCCGGGGAGGAACCGGGCATCGCAGACGCCGGTTTCTTCCTGAAGTTCGCGGGCGGCCGTCGTCTGGGGGTCCTCTCCCGCCTCGATGTGCCCCTTGGGAAAGTCCCAGTGCGACCCATAGTCCAGGAGCAGATACTCCCGCTGCGGCTGGTTCCGGAAGAGAATCACCCCGGCTGAAATCTCGCGCCCCATCGGCGTCCTCCCCGCCCCTTATACCCCGAAACCCTGGTCCTTGCCAATGGCCTCCGCACAGGAAATCACTTGAAAACGACCTGACACTGACGATACAGTGTGGCCGGGAGGGCCGCGCCATGGGGCGAAGGGCAGAGGCCGTCGGTCGGAAGGTTCCCCGGAGCACCTTCGAGCGAGACCGCCGGACGATCCTGAAGCGGGTGCCGAAACTTCGCAAGATCAAGCCGGCTAAAGGGAAATGATCCGCTGGCGTCTCGGGTTCGTGGCGGGAATCGTGTGTCTGGCTGTGGCCGGCGCCAGCGGCCAGATCCGCAAGGCCGATCTCGTGACCCTTGTTGGCGACACAGATGACGCCATTCGCCTGGCCAAGACCACCAAGGATTTCTTCGCCGGTGATCCGACGGGACGTCGCGCCGTAAGCCAGGCCAGAGATGTGGTGATCCAGAGTTGGCTGGAGGAGAAGAACCCGCTGCAACTGACCGACCAGGAGCGTACCGCCGTGCTGAACCCCGAGCAGTATGACAAGCCAGTCCTCAGAGATGTCATAGTGACATTCAACGCCAGCCCCCCATCCATCGTTCTCGGCTGGGACGTTCCGCCGCGCCTGTGGCCGCGGCTGAGTGCGGCCGTGGCCCAGGTTGCCAACCGCATCGTGCGGGACGGCGCCGTGTCCTTCCGGCGTGCCCTGCGAATGAGCGTCAAACTGCAGGATGCGGAGATGTACCGGGTCAATGCGGATGTGGACGGGAACCTGACGGTGGTCTTTGTCTATGAGTGAGGATCAGAGACGGTGAGCGATCATCGCAAGCCTCCAAGCCGGGGCGACTTTCGATTCTGGTGGCCCGTCAGCGTCCGCTGGGGAGACATGGACGCCATGGGTCACGTGAACAACATCATCTATCTCCAGTACCTCGAGTCTGCGCGGATCGGCTATTTCGAGACACTCTCGGGGTGGAATGGGCGCACGGAGGGCAGCGGACGCCAGGGGCCGGTGTTGGTTTCCCAGACCTTCAACTATCGCCGCATGGTCTTTTACCCGGCCGAACTGGAGGTGGGTGTGCGCTGCGGGGAGATCCGGAACCGAAGCTTTGTGCTGGAGTACGCAATCTTCCGGAAGGGAACGGACGAGGTCGTCGGCGATGGCAGCAGCGTGACGGTCTGGCTGGACTACGAGGCCAACCAGGCGGTGGATCTCCCTCCCTCTCTACGTCAGGTTCTCACCACGTACTGAAAATTCAGTCCCTTGAGTGCCAAGCCAGCAAGCAGCTGGCAATGCGCAAAGCGCATGGCGCATAGCGGAAGGTGTCCTGTAGTCTCGTGGTCCTGCGGTCAGTGGAACAATCGAACGACCGACCTGCCGAACAACCAAACGCTTTTTCCCTAAGCGTCATCGCCGCTAAGATAATTCGGTCTCGACTCCGCCCCCAGGAGCCGGCCTGAAGGCAGCCGGCCGCACCCGGTGGGTACCCGTGGGCCGCTGCGCCGGTCGCCGTGTCATGCCGGTGGCATGACGGCGGCGTGGAGGAGGGCGCAGGCCGACGACCAGGAGCAAGACGGCCCTACTCCGCCGGGGCCCCCCTGGGGGCGGCGGAGTTCCGTCGCGGCCCGGCGCCCGAGGGGCGCTCCCGGGGGCGGGAAGCACACTGTGCACAGCTACCAATCAATTCAGCTAGTTACAAATTAACTGCTCAGAAAACTCCCCCTCACTGTTCCCTCTCCCCCCATTGGGCGGGAGAGGGCATGGGTGAGGGGGGTTTTCATGGTGCATGGGTGGGCCCGGGCCCATGAAGACTTAGCGGCGATGTCCCTAAGCGTAGGGTGCGGGTTTCCCCAGGAGCCGCGCGTACGCCTCCAGGTACTTCTCGCGGGTCTTGGCGACGATCTCCGGGGGAAGCGATGGGGGCGGGGGCTTCTGGGGCCACTTGATGGAGAGCAGGTAGTCCCGGAGGAACTGCTTGTCGAAAGAGGGCTGGGGTCCGCCCGGCTTGTATTCGTTCTTCGGCCAGAATCGCGAGGAGTCCGGGGTCAGCACCTCGTCCACCAGCATCAGGGTGTCGCCGGCAAGCCCGAACTCGAACTTGGTGTCGGCCAGGATGATGCCCCGGGCCTCGGCGATGGTCCGGGCCCGGCGATAGATCTTGAGGCTTAGCTCGCGAAGGCGCTCTGCCAGTTCGGCCCCCAGATCCTGCAGCATCCGGTCGAAGGGAACGTTCAGGTCGTGGGTGCCCAGCTCGGCCTTTGTTGCGGGAGTGAAGATAGGTTCCTCCAGCCTGTCAGATTCAACCAGGCCCTTGGGCAGGCGGATGCCACACACGCTCCCGTTCTCGCGGTACTCCTTCCAGCCCGAGCCGCTCAGATAGCCCCGGACCACACACTCGAAGGGGACGACCCTGGCTTTCTTGACCAGCATGGAGCGGTCCCGCAGGATCTCGGCGTAGGGCCGACAGGCGAGGGGAAAGCCCGCCACATCCGTGCTCAGCAGGTGGTGGGGCGTGAGATCGCCGATCTGGCTGAACCAGAAGGCCGAGATCTGCGTGAGAATCTTCCCCTTGTCCGGGATCGGGTCGCCCATGACCACGTCAAAGGCCGATATGCGGTCGGAGGCGACGATCAGCAACGCATCGCCCAGGTCGTAGATGTCCCGGACCTTGCCCCGACCCTTCAACGGCAACCCAGGCAGGTTCGTTTCAAAGAGTGCGGTACCCATTCCATTCTCCCTCGAAGGACAGAGTAACATCCATGACGCCGCCATCCTATCACAGGGGTCGGATTGATCGGAGCAAAATCTGACCCTCGGGACATTTCCAACCCGCAGTCTGTGTGCTACCATCGTGCGGTCATGAAATCCGTTCGAACCCTGTGGATACCCCGCTCTCGGACCCTTGCCGTCGTCTTTGTCCTGGTCTTCTTGGCCGGCCCACAGCTTTCCGCGGCGTGGGGGGCCGTGGCGGATCCGGAGAAGGACCTCCCGTATCTCGACAAGCTGGAGATCTTCCAGCCCGGCGAGCCCAGCATCCTGTACTCGGACCGGGACGAACCCTTCGCGTCCCTGGCGCCGGATTTCCGCGTCTTCATGCCGCTCGCCCGCATCCCAAAGCAGGTCCAGCAGGCCTTCCTGGATGCGGAGGATGCGCAGTTTTATCGGCATGGAGGCATCAGCCTGAAAGGCATGGCGCGGGCGGCCCTCCGCAATCTCACGGCGGCCAAGCTCAAGGAGGGGGGCAGCACCATCACGCAGCAACTGGCCAAGAGTCTGTTCCTCAGCCCGGAACGGACCTTGGCCAGGAAAGTCAAGGAGATCCGGCTCGCCCAAGAGATCGAGCGGCGGTACAGCAAGGACAAGATCCTGGAGATGTACTTGAACGCCATCTACTTCGGGGGCGGCGCCTACGGGATCGAGGCCGCGGCCCGGACCTATTTCGGCAAGTCAGCGGGACAGCTCACCCTGGCAGAGGCGGCGCTCCTGGCGGGTCTCCCGAAGGCGCCCAGCGCCTACTCGCCGTTCAACGATGCGAAGCGCGCGAAGGCCCGGCGCGACTACGTCCTCGGCCGGATGGAGAAAGAGGGGCACATCAGCGCTGCGCAGGCCAAGGCGGCGATGCGCCAGCCCGTCGTCCTCGCCCCATTCTTTCAGGGGCGGGGCGTTGCGCCTTCCTTTGTGGACTTCATCCGGAAGGAGCTGGAGCCGCGGTACGGCCAGGTGCTGCTGGCCAAGGGGGGCCTGCGGGTCTACACGACGCTGAATCTGAAGATGCAGCAGACGGCGACGGAGGTCCTGCACCGGGGCATTGCCGAGATCGAGAAGACCCAGGCTCCCCAGCGGAACGAGACCGCGCCCGAATCGCCGCTGCTGGAGGGGGCCCTCGTGGCCCTGGACCCGGCCACGGGCGAGATCCGCGCCATGGTGGGCGGGCGGGATTACGCGCGAAGCCAGTGGAACCGCGCCGTCCAGGCGCGTCGGCAGCCGGGCTCGGCCTTCAAGCCCTTTGTGTATGCTGCCGCCTTCGATCGAGGCTTCACGCCTGCAAGCCTCCTGGGGGATTTCCCCGTCGGCTATTCGATTCCCCGGGACGGTCGAATGGTGGAATGGAGCCCGGAGAACTTCGATCGGCAGTTCCGCGGGCAGGTGACGCTGAGGCGTGCCCTGGAGGAATCCATCAACGTCCCGACCGTCCGCCTGCTGGAAGCGGTGGGCGTGGATTCGGTGATCTTGTTGGCCCACCGGATGGGGGTCGTGTCCGAGCTGCGACGAGAGTACGGCCTCGCCCTGGGTGTGTCCGAGGTGAGCCTCTTGGAGCTCACCTCCGCCTACGCGGTGTTTGCTCATGGGGGAATCCGCGTTCCACCCAGAGGTGTCCGCAAGGTGGCTGCGCCCAACGGAGATATCCTCGAGGTCAGCGAGGAGCCGGGAGAGCGCATCCTCCGAGAAGAGGTGGCGTTCCTCATCACCAGCATGCTCCAGGGGGCGGTGGAGCGCGGGACCGCCAAGCGGGCGAAGATCCCTGGACAGGCCATTGCCGCGAAGACCGGGACCAGTCAGGACGCCGCGGACATCTGGCTCGTGGGTTATACGGCCCGCCTTGTGGCGGGCCTGTGGATCGGTTTCGACCAAGTCCGCTCCCTGGGCTCCCATGAGAGCGCCGGACGCCTGGGGGCGCCTGTCTGGGCCGATTTCATGCGGCGGGTACTCCCCGATGTTCCGGCCGAGACCATCCCGATTCCCGAGGGGGTGTTCCCCGCCCAGGTGAACTGGCGCACGGGACTTCCGACCGGACCGGAGGACCCCGAAGCCATCACCGAGTTCTTCATCCGCGGAGAGGTCGTCCCGCCCGAGGCGGAGCCGGCGGAGTCCCCGCCGGAGGCGACGGCACCTCCGCCGGAGGCGACGACCTCCCCGGATCCAATGCCTGAAACTCCGCCGCCCATCCGCCCCTCTCCCTTGCCGGTGGGTGGAACGGACCGGTAGCTGCGCAGGGAAATTGTGACGATACCCGCAGACATGCTGGACCGGCCCTTTGCCTGCGCCTGCGGCCGGACCCACCATATCCCGACACGCTACATCACGGTGGGACGCGGCGCCCTGGATTCTCTGCCCGAGGCCCTGGCCGCTACGGGCGGTCCGGCACGGCTGCTGGCGATTTCCGACGCGGCCACCCGCGCAGCCGCCTGGGAAAGGATCTCGCCGCGCCTCCGTTCCGTCGGGGTCTCGGTCACCGAGGTCGTCCTTCCGCCCGGCCCTCACGGGCCCCCTTTGGCGGATGAGGGCAACCGCCAGCGAATTCAGGAGGTTGTCCGGCCCGACACCGATGCAATTCTGGCTATCGGTTCCGGGACCATCAATGACCTGGCCAAGGTGAGCAGCCGAGCCTGCGGCAAGCCGTATTTCGTCTGCGCCACCGCCCCCTCCATGAACGGCTATCCCTCCGGCAATGCTTCGTTGTTGGAAGGAGGCCTGAAGGTGACGCGGCCCGCCCAAGCCCCCGCCGCCATCCTCGCCGATCTGGAGATCCTGACTGCCGCTCCCCTGGCGATGATCCGCGCCGGCCTGGGAGATCTCTTGTCGCAGCAAACGGCTTTGGCGGACTGGCGCCTCTCCAGCCTTGTTGAAGGGACCTATTATTGTCCCGCAATCGCAGGTCTCCTTGCCGGGCCGATTCAGCGCGCAGGTAAGGATGCCGAGGTCCTGAATCGCCGAGAGGAGGCTGCCGTGGCCCGGCTCACGGAGGCGCTGATCCTCTCCGGATTTACCATGGTGATGGCGGGGCAATCCTCGCCGGCATCCGGCGCCGAGCATCTGATCTCGCATTGCTGGGAGATGGAAGCGGGGACCCGAGGACGGCCGGAGCCCCTGCATGGCGCGCAGGTGGGCGTGGCCTGCCTCCTGACGGCGGACCTCATGCGCCGGCTCGCCGACACAGGTTCCCGGGATCTTCCGGGACCATCTGCGACGCTTCCCGATCCATGGGAGGAAGCAGAACCTGCTGTGGCGGCACGCCATGGCGCGCTCTGGAATGTCGTCCGTGATGAAGCGCGGGCGAAGCACCGGGGGGCCGCCGACCGGGCCGGGAGGTTCGCCGCGCATCAGGAGCGATGGGAGGAGATTTGGGCGAGTCTCCGCCCTTTGTGCCCGGATCCGGCGTTCTTGCGGGATGCCTTGCGCCGGGCCGGCGCGCCGACGACGCCAGCCGACCTGGGCCTGTCCGCAGAGAGGGTTCACCACGCTCTGCTTGTGGCCCGGGAGATCCGAAGCCGGTACACGATCCTGGACTTGGCGGCGGAGGTCGGCGTCTTGGATGGCTGGGCGCAGGACGTCGCAAGCCGCCTCGCGCCTATGGACCGTTGCAAGACTAACGGAACAAGATCCGGTCGGGTTCCCCCTCACCCTTCCCTCTCCCCCGAGGGGGGAGAGGATTGAGGTGAGGGGGGAGGCGGATTGCGGGCGTTCCATTACACCGGCGAGGTTCAATAATCTTCCCGAAGACTACCCAGCCCGGATTTTGCGCGAGCGTGTTCGCGAATAATCCGAGCCATGACCAAATCTCAATGGGTAATAACCAGGAGCGGATCCCACATGAATAGTGCCAGCGGACGCCGGGCTTTGCGCGGCCAACACCCTTGGTCATTGGAAATTGGTCATTGGTCATTTGGACCGGATACTCACGAAGTGATTCGTGAATTATCCGGGCCAAGGAGGCTCGGATGATGCTCGGGAAACAGTTCCGTATGAAGCGGGTCGTGAACGAGGACGGGACGTGCCTGATTTGCGCCCTGGATCACGGTATGACCTCGCCCACGTTCTTACCGCCCCTGGCGGACACCGCAGCACGATTGCGCGAAGCGATCCGCGGCGGCGCCAACGTCATCATGATGAGCGAAGGATTCGCCCGCCAGACCGTAATGGAGTACCGCAAGGATGTGGCATGGGCGATGATGCTCACGGCATCCGCAACGGGAAGCGCAGTTCCCAACCAGATCGTCCACGTCGGCTCGGTGGAGGAGGCGGCTGCCTCGGGGGCGGACGCGGTGGTGGTCTTCGTGGCCCTGACGGGACCCGAGGAAGCCCGGATGCTGGAGTACGTCGCCCGGGTGGGAGAGGCCTGCCGGCGCTGGGGCATCCCCTTCATCGCCGAAGCGGAATACCCCACGACCTACAAGGCGGTGGAGGAGCTCCAGGGGGAGTACGGCTTCGACTACCTGATCCGGAACGCGCGGCTCTGCGCCGAGCTGGGGGCGGACCTCATCAAGAGCAACTGGCCCGGGGATGCCCGAGGCTTCGAGAAGATCGTCCAGGCCACGCGGCTGCCCACCGTGCTGGCGGGAGGCCCCCGGATCACCGACGGGGAGCTGCTCCGGCGGATGGAGGCGGCCATGCAGGCCGGCGGGGTCGGCTGTTCCGTGGGGCGCAATATCTTTGCCCACCAGCATCCCGAGGCGATGACCCGGGCGCTCTCGCGGGTCATCCGCGAGCGCTGGCCCGCCAAACAGGCCCGGGAGGAGCTCGAAGAGGCCCTGGCCTCTCGCCGGCGAAACTCCTAGCCCCGATCCGAAAAAGGGGCCAGAGTAGAATCGATATCTCCCCTCTACGCGAGCTCCCGTAGAGAGAAATATCCGTAGCCCCCTATAGGTGTCCTGAGGCCCCTGCTGACCTATGGCTTCTACGCCGCTTTCTCGGCCTCCCCACAGGACATTCGGCCTCAGCGGAATTTCGGATCGGGGTTAGGACATCCTCCAGCATGGGATGGTCCCGGGGTCCGACTGCCCTGTGATCTTCCAGAACGACGATCATCTTGCCACCGGATTCACGCGATTTGTGGCCATGGCGAAGAGCAGCGCGGGTGTCTGAGCCCGCCTGATGGTGGTGGCTGCTCGGAGCCGAATACTGCGAGGACCGCAAGGAACCGACGTCCCTTAATCCACCCCTGACACCATGCGTTTCGTCGCTCTAGAGAGGATCAGTTGGCGTATTCGGGGCTGTTTTGTGGTGTCTGCTCTGGGTCGAACAGATCTAGGAACTAAAAGAAGCAACGTCCCCTAACCGGGATAGCGCTTGGAACAGAGATTAGGTCGCGATGCGGTTTGCCCCGGATTACTGGGCGTAGAAGCCGCCGTCGGCCACGATTTCTGCGCCGGTGACGTACGAGGATTCGTCTGAGGCCAGAAACAACGCCACGTACGCGATCTCGCGTGGGTGGGCGACCCGGCCCAAGGGGATCGAGTCCTCGAAGGACTTGCGCTTCTTCGGGTCCTTCAGGTAGGGGGCCTGCATGGGGGTCTCGATGATCCCGGGATGGATAATGTTGCACCGGATGTTTTTCCGGGCGAACTGGACGGCCAGAGACTTGGTGAGAGAAATAAGACCGCCCTTGGCCGATGTGTACGCATCCTGGGCCACGGTGAACCCGCAGAGAGCCGAGACAGAGCCGACATTGATGATGGAGCCGCCGCCGGACTTGATCAGATAGGGGATGCCGTACTTGGTCACGAAAAACGGGCCCTTGAGGTTGATGGCCATCACCCGGTCCCAGTTGGGCTCCGTCGTGTCGGTCACCGACCGGTCGCGATCCTTCCACAGGACACCGGCGTTGTTGTAGAGGATGTGGAGGGCCCCGAATTTCTTCACCCCGGTCTCGATCATCCGCTTGACGTCACGTTCGATGCCCACGTCCCCTTCTACAAAGAGGGCTTTCCCTCCGCGTCCTACAATCCGCCGCACCGTTTCCTGACCTGCCTTGGGGCTGATGTCAGCCACGATGATCCGTGCTCCCTCCTTGGCGAACAGAAGCGCCGCCTCCCGGCCCTGCCCCATCCCCGCCCCGGTGATGAATGCCACCTTCCCTCGCAGTCGCATGGTCCCTCCTCATCTGGTCAGCTACTACAAAGGCGTTCGATTGTTCGGTCGGTCGGTGGTTCGGCTGGTCAGTCGTACGTCAACGCAAAGCGCATAGGGCATGGCGCATGGGGCCGCGCTGCCGGCTTTCCTGTCATTGAGCCTGAGCCCGATGAACCCCATCGTCATCCCCTTACTGCTGTTCCGGACGGGCTTCACCTGCTTGGCCATGACCATGGCGCTCCTCTTCAAGCATCGGATCTAACGCTGCTGACTTTAGTGAGTAGGCGGCTCATGCCTCTGCGCTCTGCGAAAGGCAATGCCCACGAGGATCCAGGTGACAGCCAGCGTGGCGCCTCCCACGATTACCGGCAGCCAGACGGTTCCTGACCGCACGACAAAGACAATTATGAAAGGCACAGTCATCAGCGCGGGCATTGTCATCGCCACCATCCGCAGGCGCCGTAATCTCTGGGCAGCCGCGACAGGATCAGGTTGGGCAGGTGCCGGGGCAATAGCTTCTGGTCTCCGCATTCGAGCCAGTGAGATGATCGCGCCGACCACGCCAATCAATGCTGGGACAGCGAAGAAGAGGTACTCGGGACCTATCCCTCGAAGTGCATCCCAAAGGTACCAGAGGGACAAAAATGCCGCGAAGAAAAGTAATGCTCCTATTTGCCAAACGTCTTTATGAGGAAGTTGCATTCTTTCCTCCTTACCGCATGAGGCATCGCGCCCTATCAGGCCTCAAGGAGCCTGTTCTCCTAGCCTCCGTGATCTTCTCCGCCCATAATTCTCCGCCTTTGGCCCCTAGCTCCACGAAGAATAGGGTTAGTTCACCCTGCGTGAGGTCTGCACCTTTCCCTGCGTTGCTGAGAGTGTTTAGTGTGCGGACGAAGTTAACGGCCTCATTTACTCTGTTTGCTGTTTCAAGGTTACCACCTGTGATAGCGATAGTAGCCAGCGCTTCCGGGGTAGGCGCCGGGACAGTAACCTTCCTCTCTTCAGGTAGCGTGAAACCCAGAAGAACATCTGTAACCCCGGCTGACGCCATGGCAGTACCAGAGAGGGTCATGTAGATACCCAGAGGTAATGCCATGCCCCCAGAACCGCCTGCTCCGACCGCCCCCTTCAATACAATCGCGGATCCAACCACCACCGCAAGTCCCCCTCGAATCACTCGCCAGAACTGGAAAAGTCCCATGGGATCTACCAATGTGGCGGGGCTGTTCCCCACGTAAACATAGAGATTAGGTTGGCCGAGGTCGAAGGTGTCCTCACTCAGGAAGCGGCCTGCTCCCGGAGCATAGTACCGGGCGCGGAAGTAGTAGAGGCCGATCTCCGGATCCCACTCCCGCCCGGTGAAGCGGTAGGGCTGGGGGTCCCACCGGTGGTCCTCAGGGATTCCGAAGGCCCTGTAATGGTAGCGGCGGACGGGGTGCCCGGATGCCCCCGTAAGGGCGATGATTGAGCCGAGCATGTCGGCGTGGTAGTACCGAGTGCGGTGGGGCCCGACCGTCGCCAGGGGCTCGTCAATCCCGGGGCCGTGGGTGTAGCGGGCCTTCCCGCGGCCGGTCTCGTCAAAGGCCGCCAGGATGTCCTCCTGGTCGTAGAGGTACCGAGTCACGCGGGATGGCCCTTCCTCGTTGGGATCTGGTTCCTGGTCGTCATCCTCGTCGTGCCAGCGCAGGACCCGCTTCTCGGTCCGGCGGCCCAGCGGGTCGTAGGCGAAGAGGACCTCGGTCCTGGGGGTGACCACCTGGATCAGGCGGTCCTCGGCGTCGTAGGCATAGGTAGTCAGCCGGTCATCCCACAGGCGCCGCTTCTCGATGAGATTCCCACTGGCGTCGTAAGCATACGTATATGTCCGGTCCTGGGTCAAGCGATTGGCCGCATCATAGGTGTACGTCTGGTGCCGGGGGCCGCTCAGACGATTGCCCCCTTGGTCGTAGGTGTAGGTCTCCTCCTCGCGCCACCTGTTTCCCCAAAGCTGCGCCTGCACCTGGGTGAGCTGGTCCAGAGGATCGTAGCTGTACTGGTGGGCGCGCCGGTTCCGGATATCCCCGGTCCGGTTCCCCGCCGGATCGTAGCGGTAGGTGAGCGCTTCGAAGGCCCCCCAGCGGCCGCGGTGGGTCAGCCGCGTGAGGCGGGAGGCGGCGTCGTAGGTATACGCGGTGCTCGTTCCGTTCGGGCGGATCAGGCTGGTCCGGCGGCCCAGAGGATCGTACTGGAAGGCGAAGGTCCCCGCGCGGGGATCGGTAAGGGAGGTCAGGAGATTTCTCGAATCGTACGCATAGGTCGTAAGCGCTCCGGTCTCATCCTGCAAGCCGATCCGATTCCCGGCGGAGTCGTAGCTGTAAGTGAGAGTCCGCCCGTCCTGGCTTCTGGTGGTGTGGAGCCGGCCCAGGGGATCGTACGCGAAGCTGAGAGGGCCGTTTGCATTGGTGGCCCTCAGGAGGCGGCCCCGGGGGTCATACGCATAGCTCACGGCCGACCCATCCGGGCGCGCCTTGGCGGTCAGGCGGTTCAGGGCATCGGAGCTGTAGCTGATCGTCTGGCCCTTCCGATCGGTGCGGGTGAGAAGGTTCCCGCCTGGGTCGTACCCAAAGGTCTCGCTGGCGCCCAGGGGATCGGTCCGGCGGATCAGCCGGTTGTGGGCGTCGTAGATGAAGCTGGTGCTGTTGCCGCGGGCATCGGTAACACGGAGGAGGTTGTGCTCCGTGTCATAGCCATAGGTGGTCTTCCCGCCGGCCGGATCGGTGACCTGGATCAGGCGATTGGCGGCATCGTAGGCGTACGCCCTGCTCTGGCCATTGGGATTGGTCAGGCCCACCCGATTCCCCACGGGATGGTACTCGAACCGGGTCACCGCCCCGACCGGATCGGTCAGCGTGAGGAGGCGGCCCCGGGGGTCGTAGCTGTACCGGGTGGTCCCGCCAGCCGCGTCGATCAGGCTGAGGAGGCGCCCGGCCGCATCATAGGCGAAGCTGGTCACCGCGCCCGTCGGATCGGTGATGGCTGAAAGTAGCCCGGCGGTGTCGTAGGCGAAGATCGTTGAACTCCCTCGGGGATCGGTGACAGCCCCGGGGAGGTTGTGGGCATCGGGGGTAAAGGTGGTGGCGTGACCGAGGGCATCGGTGAGCGTGCGGAGGACCCCGCTGGAGGGGTCGTAGTCAAAGGTGGTCGTGGCCCCGGTGGGATCCGTGCTGGTCAGGACCTGGCCGAAGGCGTTGTAGCTCCAGCTCCTCGCCTGCCCCAGGGCATCGGTGAGCTGGATGAGGTTCCCGGCAGCGTCGTACTCATATCGGGTCCTGGCCCCCCGGGCGTCCGTCCGGGCCACCCGCCGGCCCTGGTCATCATACTCCATGGTGCTGTCGGGACTCCCGCAGGGGCAGGGGCCCTCCACCCGGGTAACGAGGGGGAGGTCCCCGAAGATTCCGAAGGTGTAGGTCGTCCCGCGGCCGAGGGTGTCTGTGACACGCGTGTGGCTGCTGTCCAGGTACTCCAAGGTCAGGGCCTTGACCTCAATCTCCCCGGCTAAGCCGGGCAGCCGCCCAGCATTCGTGTGGATCACCCGCCCCTGGGGGTCGTAGGTGTGCTCCTCCACGAGGTTCCCGTTGGCATCGTGGACACTGGTGAGCCGGAAGGGGGCGGTGTCGCTATAGGTGTAGGTCCAGCGAATCCCCAGGGGATCGGCTACGGCCACCACCCGGCCCTGCGGGTCGTAGCTGTACTCGGCGAAGAGGCTCCCGGGACCCTCGACCCGAGTGAGCCGCCCCCTCCCGTCATAGATGAAGCGGAGCGTTCGCCCCCCGGGATCGGTGACCGTGGCCAGGCGATTGTCGCTATAGCCGAAGGTCGTCCGCCACCCCGCGCGGGTCGTGATGGCCTGGAGCCGGCCATCCAGACCGAACTCTCGTTGGAGCCCGTCCCGCTCCGTCTCAATGAAGCCGCCCCCGTGCTTCCGCAGCGTGCTCGCCTCGCGAGCGGGAGCGGCCACCCGGTAGGGGACCGTGGTGTCACCCGCGTCCGCGACTTCATAGAACCGCACGTTCCCCGCCCCGTTCCGCACGCGGATGGCGCCAGAGGGGAGCGCCGTCAGCTCGATATCATAGGGGTGGGTCCACCCCAGGCCAAGGGGCCCGACATAGTCAGACTGGCTGTTATAGGTCCGGCTGAAGGCGAAGCGGCCGAAGGTGGAAGGATAGGCGAGATCCTCCTGTTGCGTGTACATGTTGCCGGTGGCGACGTTGACGGGGCCCCCGACATACCCCAGGCAGCACTCGGGGCAGTTCCCCAGGGGAGGCCCCTGGGCAGTTTGCTTGGGGCGGTTCTCCGGTGGGCCCGTCGGCCCGAAGTCCACCCGGCTCGTGACCCCGCCCCGCACCAGCACGCGCTGGGGGGGCGGCAGGGGTCCGCCGCCGGGGAGGAACACGACGCTCACTGCGTACTCTTGGGCGCCCCCCTCGGGCACACCGAGCCCCGCCGAAACTGTGGGAGATCGAGAATCCCACGGGGGGAACCGGTAGGAGCCCGTGGCATCGGTGGCGGTAAGCGCCTGGGGGCGCGAGAAAGTTTTCTGGCCGGCCCACCAGAAGGGCCCTTCTCCGGTGGCGATGGCAAAGACATTGGCCCCCGCCACTGGGCGGCCCGCGGCATCCCGAACCCACCCCTCGATGTTCCCGGCGGTGCTCGCAACGGGGATGGTCAGAGGCGGGATGGGGGAGCAGGCCGAAGGGGAACAACTGACATCGATATCCACGCCCTTGGGATAGAAGGCGCTATAGCCGTGGGCCTGGACGGTATAGGTTCCACTACCATAGATCTCCGCCTGAACGCTGAAGCTCCCGTCCGCGGCGAGGAACCCGCGACCCAGGAGGATGTAGGGCGCTGGGGTCGGAACGACGGTGATCTGGCCGCCGGGGATCGGGTTGGTGTGGTCACTGGAAACCACCTTCCCGGTGATGGTCTCCAGCGCCCCGTGGGTAGGAGGCCCCCCGAGAAGCCCACCAGCAGGGGCCCGATCAGTAGTAATACTCTTCCACGCGAGACTTCACATTGAGCCAACATGTTTGCTTTTAAACGAATTGGGTCTGCCCGCTTCTACGTGTTCCCACGCTCGGGGCGTGGCCTTGTGAGAGTTCTTAGAGTTTTGGGCTCATGAGCGATCGCGGGCAGGTCATTGAGTCTCCTCTCCTACGGGCTGAGCTTGGACGGACGATAATCGCGACGATCGAGGCAGGAGTCGTAGGTTGCTCGATCAATGGGAATCCAATCAGTCTTATTGATCCCCCGACGGTTGCGGGTCGTAGGACTGAGCGGGTAGGCGCAGGCCATCTTCAGCCACCGATCCTGCTCCCTGGCGATCGTTCGAACTTCTTCGGCAACCTCGGAGAGATCCTGGTCCTGGCTGAACACCAAGGCGACGTCGTATTCGCCCCGGTGCGCCATTCGGACGATGTCCAGGGCAATCCGCACGTCAATCCCCTTCTCCTCCCCCGCCAGGTAGGCGTGGTCCGTCCCATCTGGAAGTCGCACGCGGCGATTCCGGTAGCGAAGCGGACGGGAGTACACCGCGACTCCCTGTCTTCCCAGCATGGCCAGCTTGTGTAGCCAGAAGTGGTTCCAGAACGGGTCGTCGGCGGGATCCGGGATGCCCGTATAGAAACGCACGTGGTCGAGCTGCCAGCCCTGGCGCTCGCAGATCACGGTGGCGAGAGCCGACACGTCGTAATTCGGGTAGGTGTAGCCGAAGGCTTCTCGGGCAGCGTGGAAGAGGTTCTGACCGTCAAGAAAGGCGACAGTCCGTTTCCTGGCGGGCTCAGGGGGCATACCGCCCCCTGAAAACAAATAACCCCACCCGAGGCCTTTCGGCGTGTCGAGTGGGGAGCAAGTGCAAACATAATTTACGATCGTGCCAAGCCTTTGTCAAGCATGAAAGAGAGGAAAAAAAGAGAGGGCTATAATCGGGCAGATCGAGCAGACTCACCGCTTCGCCCTCGCGGCGGCTCTACGCCCCTCACCGACGAACTGCTTCCTCATTTCCTTGTACTTGCCGAAGATTTCCACGGTCGCCTCCAGTGAGGCCGGTCGAGCAAAAGGGCTGATAGCTAGTGGCTGAAGGCCAATGTACCACCGAACCACCGAACAGTGTCTTGATCATTCCGCCTTCGGGTACCCCCTGGGTGTGGGAGAGGGTGCGGGTGAGGGTGACTTGGAGGATCATGAATAATCCGGATTTAGAGGCCAGTGGTGCCTTGGTGTCTTGGTGGTAAGATTTTTCGGTTGAGTTCAGATTCTTTCAAAGTTCCTCATCAGCTCCCAGCAGGTCACTGCCTTGTCGTGGGCTTCCTGTTCCAGTCGGGCGGCGTGGACGTAATGTTCGACCACTTTGTCGCCGAACGCCTGGCGGGCCACCTTGCTCTGGTCGAATTCAGCGATGGCTTCGCGAAGCGTCCGCGGTACCTGGGGGACGCCGGCCGATTCATAGGCATTGCCCTCGACCATCGGGGGAAGAGGCAGCTTCTGCTCGATTCCGTGAAGACCGGCGGCGATGGTGGCGGCGAAAGCGAGATAGGGGTTTGCATCGGCTCCAGGGATCCGGTTCTCCACCCGGAGGGAATTGCCGTGGCCGCACGCCCGAAAGCCGCACGTGCGGTTGTCCCACCCCCAAGCGATCCGCGTGGGGGCAAAGGAGCCCGCCTGGTAGCGCTTGTACGAGTTCACGTACGGCGCGTAGCAGAGGGAAACCTCCCGGGCCAAAGCGATCTGTCCAGCCAGGAAGTACTTGAAGAGTTCTGATCCGGGGTGGCGGCCTTCCTGCGCAAAGAGGTTCCGTTTCCCATCGAAGTCCCACAGGCTGGCGTGCAGGTGAAAGCTGGACCCGGCGTGCTTCATGTCATACTTCGCCATGAAGGTGACGGCGTGCCCCTTCAGGTGCGCGATTTCCTTGACCCCATTCTTGTAGATGGTATGGCGGTCGGCCATCTCCACGGCCTCGGCGTAGCGGAGATTGATCTCCTCCTGGCCGGCGCCCCATTCCCCCTTACTGAATTCGACCGGGATGCCCGCTCCCTCCATCCCGTCGCGAATCGCCCGGATGATCGGTTCCTCTTTGGTCGTCTGGAGGATGTGGTAGTCCTCGAGGTACCAGCCGAAGGGAGTGAGGTTGTGATAGCCTTTCTCCCGAGCGGAATCGAAGGAATCCTTGAAGAGATAGAATTCGAGCTCGGAGGCCATCATGGGCAAGACGCCCATGGCCCGCGCCCGTTCGACTTGGCGCTGAAGGATGCGCCGGGGGGATTCCTCAATGGGTTCTCCCTCCTCGCTGACCAGGTCGCACAATACCATGGCTGTTTTCTCCAGCCAGGGAATCGGTCGGAGGGTGGTAAGGTCTGGGACCGCCTGGAAATCCTGGTAGCCGGTGTTCCAGCTCGCCAGGCGGAAGCCGGGGAGGGGCTCCATGTCCACGTCAACGGTCAGCAAGTAGGCGCAGGCATGAATGCCATCGTGCTCAACGTGATCGAGGAAGTAATGCCCCGTCACCCGCTTCCCCATCAGGCGGCCCTGCATATCGGGAAAAGCCACGAGGATGGTGTCAATGTCCCCTTTTCGTACGAGGTCGTGTAACGTTTCTTCATTGAGATTCCCAGCCATCGTCCCCTCCAGGCTTACCACTTCATCATTGGATATTCATTATTGGATGTTCAGACTTTGTCTGTCCTCGTATGTGCTCGGAAAATACCGAATATCGAACATCCAATGTCGAATGACGAAGGAGCGAAAAGTCTCGCAGGTATCGGTCCTGTGTTCTCGCCTTACTGTAACCCACTTCATGATTGGCTATTCATCATTCGATATTCAGCCTTCGCCTGGCGTGACATCCGCCCAGAATAATTTGGATGGCGAAAGTTATGAGCCGCTCCTCCAGATCGAATTTTCGAGCCTTCTTGTCTTCGTCGTTCATGATTGGGTATTCGGTGTTCGATATTCGATATTCGTTTTGATGTTCTTCCCACCAGGCAGCAGGTCATGCCGTCGGTGCGCCATCGCCGGCAATTCGCGGCGAATCTGTTTCAGGTAGCCGAGGTCCAGCGTGGCCACGGCGATCGCGACCCGGTAAGGCGCCCGGGCGATCACGGTCCCCCAAGGATCCGCGACCAAACTGTTCCCATAGCACTCACGACCGGGGGGATGAGGCCCGACTTGGGCCGGGGCTACCACGAAAACCTGATTCTCGATTGCCCGAGCGCGCAAGAGAACCTCCCAGTGGTCCTTTCCGGTGTGCAGGGTAAACGCGGCCGGGACAAAGATCACCTCGGCGCCTTGGGAGGCGAGGGCACGATAGAGCTCGGGGAACCGCAAGTCGTAGCAGACGGTCATCCCGACCCTGCCGAATTCGGTGTCGGCTGTTACGATCTCAGTGCCGGCCGCGACAGTTGCCGATTCGCGGTATGGAGCCTGGCCGGGCAGGTCCACGTCAAAGAGGTGGATCTTTCGATACCGGGCGATCAGGCGTCCCGTCCGATCGAACAATGTGCTGGTATTGAAGAAACGAGATTCCCCCGGAACACATTCGAGGAAACTGCCGCCCAGAATGTACATCCGGTGCTTGGCGGCCAGGGCCGAAAGATGCTCCGTGGTTGGGCCGGGGATCGCCTCGGCGACCTTGGGGTGTTCCGAGGCCGGGCCAAGATACGTGAACAGTTCCGGAAGGGCGGCGAGGTCCACCCCTTCACATGCAGCGGCCTCGATCAGCCGGGAGGCCTCGCGCAGGTTGGCCTCACGATCGTCCTGGCTATTGAGTTGCACTAAGCCTACGCGCATGCTCCAATCCTCAAAGGCGTTCGATGTTGAATTCCACCGGAACCACCGAATCCGGCGTAGGCGGAAACCAGCGGACTGCCGAACGGTAGTCGGCGGCACCGTACCACAGGGTTACCAACTGATCAAGCGGTGCTGATGAAGATATTCTTGACTTCCGTATAGAGGGAAAGAGCGTGCATGCCCAGTTCCCGCCCGACTCCGCTTAGCTTATAGCCGCCAAAGGGCGCCTCCAGATGGACACTGCGGTTACAGTTGACGCTGAGGACGCCGGTTCGGATGCGTTTGGCGACACGGATGGCCCGCCCGATGTCCCGCGTCCAGAGAGAGCCCGATAACCCGTAGATCGTGTCATTGGTCAACCGCACCGCCTCGTCTTCGTCCCGGAACGGAATCATGCACAGCACGGGACCGAAGATCTCCTCCTGCGCGACGCGCATGCGGTTCTGGACATTTGCCAGCACCGCAGGCAGCAGGTAGCATCCGCGCGAACGTCCCGGGTCGGTGGGGATGTCGCCGCCGCATGCCAGCTTGGCGCCCTCAGCCTGGCCGAGGCGGATGTAGCCGACGACCCGCTCCCGCTGGTTGGGTGAAATCAACGGCCCAACCTCGGTGTCTGGGTCCATGGGGTCGCCGACCTTGAGGGATCGCGTCCTGGCAACGAACTTTGCCAGAAAAGCATCGTACACACCTTCATGAACGAAGGCCCGGCTTCGCGCGCAACAATCCTGGCCTGCGTTGCCAAAGACCGCCAGTGCCGAGGTGTTGGCCGCTTCATCCAGATCGGCATCGTCGAAGATGATGTTGGGGGACTTGCCGCCGAGTTCCAGCGACACCTTCTTGATGCTGTCGGCGGCCAGGTGCATGATCTGCTTGCCCGTTTCGGTCTCCCCGGTAAAAGCGATCTTTCCGACCAGGGGATGGCCTGCCAGGCTCGCTCCCGCGGTAGCGCCAGGCCCCGTTACGACGTTCACAACCCCGGGTGGAATGCCGGCCGCCTGGCAGATCTGGCCGAGGAGCAGTGCGGTCAACGGGGTGTAGCTCGCCGGCTTGAGGATGACCGTGTTGCCGGTGGCCAATGCCGGCGCCACCTTCCATGCGGCCATGACAAACGGGAAGTTCCAGGGGACGATGAGGGCCACGACGCCAATGGGCTCGCGCAGCGTGAAATCCAGGCCGGGGCTTGCCACCGGAATTGTCTCGCCGAAGATCCGGGGAATCGCCCCGGCGTAATACTCGAAGCAGTCGGCCGCTGCCCCCACCTCGTCGCGCGAATCCCGGATGGGTTTCCCGACATTTTGGGTCTCGACATTGGCGATCTCTTCCAGTCGCTCCCGGATCAGGCGGGCCACGGTAAAGAGTAGGCGCGCGCGCTCCGGGGGCCTCAGGTCGGACCACGGCCCATGTTCAAAAGCACGGTGGGCCGCCCGCACGGCCCGATCTACATCCGGCGTGTCGGCCTTGGCCACGCGGGCGATCTCTTCGCCGGTCGCCGGGTTGTGAACCGCAAAGGTCTTCCCCGATTCGGCGGGGAGCCATTCCCCGTCGATGAGCATCGTCTTGTCTGGCATCTCGTTTTGCATGAGTGCCCTCCTGGCCGTTATGGGAATGCTGACAGCGCCACGTAACGCTACCACGCCCCCCCAGTTTCTGGAAGCCTGAAACTGCATAGCGGCAAGCGCATAGCGGTGAGCGCAAAGCCTAAGGACCGGAGGGGTCGGCGCTATCCGCTATGCGCCATGCGCCATGCGCTTTGCGAACTGGCACCAGACCGCTCGACATGCTAGACTCCTGACCCGTGGAGACAGAAAGAGCGTCCACAACGGAATCCTCGCCGGGTGCGGCAACCCTCGCTTCCTTGGCCGACCTCTCGGAGCAGCTTGAGCGGACAAAGAGCCGCCTGGAATTGATGCGCCTGGTGGGCGAATTCCTTCGAGCCGTCCCACCGGCCGAGCGCGCTATCGCCGCCCGCTTGCTGGTCGGACAGCCCTTTCCCGAGGGAGATCCGCGCAAACTGGACGTAAGCGGAGCGACATTTTGGCGCGCGGCGTGTAGTCTGGCAGCGCCGGCCGGCCCGCCGGAAGCCTTGTGGCGTGAGGTCACCGATTTTGGCCAAGCGATTGACCAACTCTTCCGAAAGTCCGGCAGGGCACCTGCCGATCCCCGCCTAATGCTACAGGACGTGGACCGAACCTTCGACGTGTTGGCCTCTCAACGTGGAAAGGGAGCGCGCAAGGCGCGGGAGGCCGTGTTGACCGAGCTGCTCCGGCGCGCCTCGCCGTCAGAGGCGAAGTTCCTGGCGAAGTGCATCCTGGGCGAGATGCGGCACGGCGTGAGCCAGGGCGTTCTGTTAGAGGCGGTCGCTCGCGCCGCCGCCGTCCCCCCAGACATCATCCGCCGCGCCGCCATGTTCGCAGGAGACGTAGGGGAGGTCACCCAGCAAGCCTTCGAGAAAGGGAGCAAGGCCTTCGCTGAATTGAGTCCCCGCCTGTTCCAGCCGCTCAAGCCAATGCTGGCGCAAACGGCCCACAGCCTGGAGGAAGTCTGGGGAAGCGCCCCCGGACGCGTTGCCCTGGAATTCAAGCTTGACGGAGCACGGGTGCAGGTCCATCTGGATCGGGATGGGGTACGCCTCTTTTCCCGCCGCCTGCACGATGTCACTGAAAGCCTTCCCGAGATCGCGGCGGAAGTCCGAGGCGCTGTCACGACCCGCCGGGCGATTCTAGAAGGTGAAGTGGTCGCGATGGATGCCTCGGGTCGAATTCGCCCCTTTCAGGATCTGCTCCAACGGTACCGGCGCATCCACGCGGTGGACTCCGCGCAGAGGGACGTGCCCCTGCGCCTGTTTCTTTTCGACCTGCTTCTCGAGGGGGATGTCCTGTACCTGGATCGATCCTACAAGGAGCGATGGGATCGCCTCGAAGATATCCATGGCGGGATTCCCCTGGTTCCCCGGTGCGTCCCCCAGGTGCTGGCCGAGGCCGAGGGTTTCTGGCAAGAGGCGCTGGCCGCGGGCCACGAAGGGGTCATGGCCAAACGTCTCGACAGCCCCTACACCCCCGGCATTCGGGGAGGGGCCTGGCTCAAGCTCAAGCGCGCCAACAGCCTGGATCTGGTGATCGTTGCGGCTGACTACGGCTACGGCCGGCGGCATGGGTGGCTGAGCAACTACCACCTGGCGGCGAGAGATGAAGAGACGGGCGAATTCCGGCCGGTCGGCAAGACCTTCAAGGGATTGACCGACGAGGAGTTCCGGAGCATGACGGCGCGCCTGATGGCTCTCAAGCGGCACGAGGAGGGTGGGACTGTCTGGGTGGACCCCCGGGTGGTAGTGGAGGTTCAGTATTCGGACATCCAAAAGAGCCCGCTGTACCCGGATGGCATGGCGCTCCGGTTTGCCCGCATCGCGGGCATCCGCGACGACAAGGCGCCGGCCGACGCCGACACGATCCAACTCATGCGCCGGCTCTTCGAGCGCCAAGGCGTCGTTCTTGCGTTTCTTGACGGCAAATCTTGACGGTCAGCAGGCAATCCGCTAAGCGCTAAGCGCAGAGCGCATAGCGTTTTCCCTCTGCATCATGCGCTATGCCCCATGCGCTTTGCGCTATGCAAGGTTGAGCACCAGTCTGAGTGCCCTCTCTACCTCCGCCATGCGAGCCGGTGGTGCGCTTCCCGCGAGGTTTGGACGGTGGGTCTTGGGGTCGAAGAAACGGGCGGGATCCAACGAGCGGACTTGAAAGCAGAGGAACACGGTATCTCTCGAAAGACCGGTCTCCTTGGCCGTCATGCGCACGTTCGTCGATAATCACGAGGCACATTCTTTGCGTCTGTGCCAACCACCACCGTGACCACGAGTGGCTGGCGATTGATGGCGTCTGCGGAGACCACCAGGACGGGCCGTCGCCCGGCTTGTTCCCGGCCGTGGGTGGGACTGAGATTGACGAAGTAGATCTGACCGCGGCTAATCATCCTTCAGCCCGTCCGCCTCGGTCGTGGCAAAGTCCCTGCTGATCGCGGCACATTCGGACCGAGTCGCGGGATCGGCCGCCATCTGCGCCATCGCCTCCTCAAAGGTACGCGCCGTCTGCCGGGCGGCGAACTCTTGCAAGGCCACGGCAACGAGGCGATTGAAGTTCTGGCGGAGATCCTGGGGTGCCAGGGCGGTCACTTCCTCAACGAGCTGGCGGGGCAGGGCGACGCTGCGGCGGACGGTTTTCGGTAATGCCTTGGTCTTCATGTCATACCTCCTTTCACACCTCATATAATTCAATTTGGGTTACTTATCAATTAACAGTTTGACCACACGGCGGTGTGCCATCTGGCGCCATGCGCCAAGCGGTAAAAGCGCTGAGAGCTGACGGCTGATAGCTGATCGCTTTCCGAGGAACAACCGAATCCGCCACAGGCGAAACTCTCGAACGACCGAACGTAGACGACCGTGTCCCTCGAAGCAGAAGTTAACCCCAGCAACAACTCCCCCAACCCGTCCTTCAGCGACCAGCCAAACCAGGGCAGTGGACCTTCGTCATTCGAAATTCGGCGTTCGATATTCGATGTTGGGAGGTGGGTCAGGGAAGTGTTATTGATATTCGAATGATGAACAGCATGGCGTTCTTGTCCCGCCCAGGGCGGGATTGGCGGTTAAAGATATGGGATGGAGGCTAGTGGATCCGGTAGGTCAGGGTGCGGAGCTGGTTGGAGCGGTTGACCACGACCTTGACTTCTGAGACGCCTGTGTCGGACCTGAGTTTCTTGTATATCCGGTAGAGCCCGCCGAGGGAGTTCACGGGCTCGTCATTCACGAAGAGGATCCGGTCGCCCATCTCCAGGCCGGCCCGTTGCGCCAGCCTCAGACTATTGATGAGGAACCCCCGCCGATCCAGGGTCCCTCCCCCCAGGGAGGTGTCAACCGTGAGGGCGAGGCCGTACCAGGGGGTAAAGTGGGGGGTGGCGGAGGCCAGGGCCTCGGAGAAGAGGGCCCCTGCCTGACTGCTGAGCTCCTGGGCCTCGTGGGCTGGAACCTCCCAGGTGCCCGGGGCCGCTTCCCGGATCGGGGCGGCGTTCATCAGGCTCGTCAGGGTTGCGGCCCTGACGGCGGCGGCCCCGGTTCCAATCAGCGGATCGAGCCGGCCTTCCGCAGGCCTGGGGGGCAGCGCGGCGACGGCATACTGGGCTTCAGTCGGGAGTGCATCCCGCTGAAGGATCGCCTGGCGCCCCAGGATCTCAATGACGGAGTAGTCGCTGGCCGGACGCCCCGAGGGGGCCCCATGGCGGACCTGGAACCGGAGTGTGTCGAGCACCACACTCCCCGCATAGACCAAGCCGTTCCGGCCTGGCAGTTTGGCTCCCTTCTTGACTTCCAGTGTCTGCCCGCTCGTCAGGGCGATGGCCATGCTGCCCTCGTCCACCCGATGGATCTTCCCCAGGGGGAGCGGATCGTTCCCGGCGTGCAGGGCCTCGCCCGGCTTGTGGAGGGTCAGGAGCCTTCCCGCGGGGTCACGGATCAGCGCAAACCTCGTCGGTTGGGGCAGGCGCACCTCCGCAGTAAACTCCATTGAGTTGGGGACCAGCTGGCAGCTGGCAGCTGGCAGCTTGCAGGATGATGAATGAGCTGGCGTTCTTGGCGTCTTGGCGGTTGATAATTTCGGATTGGGATTAGCACCCGGTTTTGCTCCTGGGGCTGCCTCCAGGCTGCTCGGGATGGCGGAGCACAGGAGGAACACTGCGCCAAGGGTAATCCAGCGCACCCGCACCCTTCGGCGAAAGGGCGAAGCCCTTCTGGATCGGCGGCCAGCCCGATGACTTTTCCGCAGGCCAATCGTCCGGGCAATCCGGAGGGCCATCCAGGCCGCCAGTCCGAGGACCAGCAGCACCACAACAAATCCCAGCGCCGGAGACCAGAGGGCCAGGGCGGCCCACGCGAGTACCGGCACTAAGGTCACCCGGACCCCGGTGCGGAGCGCCTCGGAACCTCTGATGAAATTCGCCAGCGGTGGGCTCACCCTGTAGTAGAGCCCCACGAACGCGCGCCCCACCGGGTTCGGCAGGAGATACCGGTCACGGACCTCGCGAAGCCGCTGCACCTGCGGCGCCAGAGGCGAGTCATAAGCCGCGGTCGCGATGAAGCAGCCCCCGCCACCTTCACCCGAGGATGAGGTCGAGGGGGTGGTGGAGACACCGGAACTGGCCGATGCGTCCGCACCGGTGGCGAGAAACACCTCGCCGTCGTTACTGCCGATCACGGCATCGCGTATGCTGTTGTTGTCCCAGTCCACGATGAATGGGGTGGCATTTGAGGTGACGACAATCCCCCCGCCTTGGCTGCTCAGGGTCGCCGCGGGCGTGAAGCCTGGGGCGGCATCCGTCCCGGCATTCAAGAACACGTAGATCCTGCCATTGGCATCGCCGACGAGGAGATCCTTCTTGCCATCTTCATTCACATCCGTGACAAAGGGCCGAGCCCTGGCCCTGGTGACCCCGGCAATGCTTGGCAGCGGAATCAGGGAGCCCGCGGCCAGCACGGGGGCCGCGTCCGTTCCGGTGTTGAGGAATACCCTCACGTTCCCGCCCCCGTCGCCGATCAGAAGGTCCTTCTTGCCGTCGGCGTTCCAATCGACCACGATCGGGGCGGCCGGGGCGGGGACTTGGATGTCCAGCCCTGCGGCCTGGAGAAACCCTGCCGCCGTGAGCCGAGGCGTGTCATCGGTCCCGGTGTTGCGATACCAGCGGACCAGCCCCTGGCCGTCTCCCACCACTAGGTCCTTGTTGCCGTCGTTATCCCAGTCGGCGACGAAGGCAAAGGCAGGCCCCGGGACCGCGATGGAGGCTCCATCGGCCGGCACCGGCGCGCCGGCGGTGAGCTGCGGGACCGCATCCGACCCCGCGTTCTGATACAGAACAATGGCTCCGTCGCCTCCTGCCACCAAGAGATCCTTCTTTCCATCATTGTCCCAATCCACCACAAAGGGGGCAGAGAAGTTGCCTCCCCCCTGGATGGGCGCGCCGCTGGCTTGGAGAGCGGTGGGCGCAAGCAAGGTGTCTGTCTGGTCGAAGGGCACCAGGTCAATGGAGACCACGTTGCTTCCTGGTTGGAGCTTCACCTGGCGGTACGCATCATTGAATCCGACCTGCGTGGCTCGGATCGCGGTCTTTTTGGGTTTGAGCCCCTGGATCGTCAGGTCCCCGCTTTGGGGGACGGCGCCCTTGAACGCTCCCAGGTGGGCGTGGTTGCCCCCGAGGTAGATCTTCGTGCCGGTCAATGCGCGGACCGTCAAGGATGCGGGCCCCGAGGCGGGCGGGATCGAGATGTTCAGGGAGACGGGTGTGGAGACGTTGGTCCGCTCGCTCTTGTCATAGACAAAGGCGGTGTAGTAGTAGGTCTCACCATCCGTGACTGATGTGTCAGTGAAAGACGTTCCGGGGCCGTCATACACCAGGACTCCGTCTGTCGGGGTGGTGGCGGCGGCGCCCAAAGTCCTGCGAATCATGACCTGGATCGGGAAGGGGACTTCCTGGGGCACACTCGGGAGGTCCCACGTGAGGATAACGGAGCCCAGTCGGGCCTGGAAGTTTCGCGCGGACGGCGGCTGATTTTTCGTCCTGGCATTCACAACATTGGAGAGCGAAGAGACGTTGGGGACCTCATCGAGGGTTCGGAGAGCGAAGTAGTAGGTCGTTTTGGCCGTTAGGCCGGTTACGGTATAGGTCTCTATGCCACCTGCCGCCTTGGGACTGGGCAATCCGTTCAGAGGTGTCGCACTATTCCAATTCGAGGCGGTGATGGTCGAGGTCGAATAACGAAACTGATAGCTGGTCGCTCGTCCACTGGTCCCGTCATCCCCGGGTGCTGTCCAGGTGAGGTCAAGCGTGGTGTAGGACACGTTGGATGCGGTCAGGTCCGTTACCGCAGCCGGCGGCGTGGTGTCCGTAGAGGGCGGGGTGTAGGTGACCGTCAAGGTATCGGTTCCCGTGTTCGCCGCCGCATCCCGGGCGGTTACCGTGAGGACGTTGGTCCCGGACAGGAGAGCAATGCCATTCACCGTCCAGCTCGTGGTCCCGCTGGCCGTGCCACTACCCCCCCGGTCATTCGTCCAGGTCACCTGGGTGACCCCGATGTTGTCTGACGCAGACCCGCCGAGGTTGAGCGTACCGCTACTCGTGCTGTAGGTTGTCCCCGAGGTCGGGCTGGTAATGCTTACTGTTGGGGATGTCGTGTCCGCGGGCGCCTGCGGCGTCGCGCTGGCCGTCGCCCCCGTCGAGGTATTCCCCGCAGCATCCGAGGCGCAGACCCGGTAGTTGTAGGCGGTCCCGTTGGTCAGCCCTGTATGGGTGTAGCTCGTGGAGGTCCCCAGGAGAAGCTGGGTCCCACTGGTGCAGGAGGAGGCAGGAGAACCTCCTGTGCTGAAGACCAGCTTGTAGGTATTAGAGGTGGCGAGGCCGCTCCCCCCATCCGAGAACCCCGACCAGCTCAACGCTACCTGGCCGCTCCCCGCGGTCGCGGTTAAGGTGCCGTTGGTCGGCGCAGTCTGATCCAGGCGAATCGTATCCGACGCGGTAGCCGATACGTTCCCAGCCGCATCCTTGTACCAGGCGTAGACGGTCTTGATCCCATCCCCGCTGGGCAGGGTGAACGCGATATTGCCGCTGTAGTTGGTCGTCGCAGTGACGGCTACCCAGCCAGCCGCACCCGCCGAGGGAATTGTCGAGCTTGTGGAGACATAGTACCCCGTCACCCCCACCCCGTCGCTGGCCGAGAGGTTCAGGGTCGCCGCGGTCGCATTGGTGTTGGCCGCGTTGCTGTTGATTGTGATGGAACCGGTGGGCGGGATGGTGTCGGTGCCTCCGGGATCGAGTTTCGCTGCTCCGCTCGCCTCGTTCGAACACGAACTCTCGTTCCCACTGCTGTCTACGGCGGTCACTTTGACAAAGTATGTGGTCCCGGTGTTTAACCCGGGTAATTGGTAATTGATGACACTCCCGCTCGTGGGCGCTGGAGTGGGGGAAGGAACGACCTGGTAAGAAGCACCTGGACAGGGTGCACTCGAGGTACCGGAGTAAACTCGATAGACGGATAGATCCGTGAGAGCGGTGCCATCCGAATTGGTGGTGGGGGCATCCCAGGCAAGGTCCAGGACCCCACCCTGAGCCGTGGAAGCTAGGGAGAGGACGAGAAGGAGGAGACCTCCAACGGCCAGCCCGAAGACACGGTGCCATCGCCGTGAGAGGCTTTGGCTGACGCGCAGGCGGGATCCGGAAAGCATGGGAGTCCTCCTTCTTTGGGAAGACCACCACGTTCCCGGGGGCTTCTAGCTCCCTTCCTTCGGTAGCCCGGCTGTCCCGCCGACGGCGGGATCCGTGGCTTTGCGTCGCCAGCTCTCGCTGGGTTTGCCCTTATCGGGAAGGGGTCTTCCTAGAACTTCAATTAAGGCTACTCAAGAATGCGTTTAAGGATTTGTCTCCTCCCATTGGCCCGCCGGCCAAGCAGAACTGTCAGGACTATCGCGCACAAGCTCAAATGCGAATGCCGTACCCGCATCATCAGACCAAGCCGCCGGCAGGACTGACAACTAGGGGCAGGTGAGAATCAGCATTGGGAATTGACATGTTACAAAGGCGTTCAGGGTGCGAAGAGGTGGAGGATGCCCATGTGGTTATGCTGGCCCGAGGTAGACTTCAGTGTAAGGTGTGCAAAACAAACACATGATTGCACATGTGGATTGGAAGTCCGTATGCGGGTCCGGCACACGAACCAGTAGGCAGCAGGCAGGGGGCAGCCGGCAGCACTCAATGGGCAAAGCGCAATGCGGTAAGCGCATAGCACTATGCCCTCTGCGCCGAGCGCCATCCCCATTGCGCCATGCGACGACTATAAGCAACCAGACCAGCAGCCACAATCAGGGGAAATCTGATATCGCCTAGGGAAAAACCTGAATTTCGGACAAGTGGTGCGGGTGCATGCTATGGGAAGCTTTGGAACCCGCCGCGGACTCAAGAGACTCAAATAGGAGAGTACAGCGGGCAGGGTGCAAGGCGCATATCGCATACCGTCGCTTTGCGCTATGCCCTATGCGCCATGCGCTTTGCGCAGAGGGAACTGCGTGCGGTGCGGGCCTCTGTACCATGAGTCTCTACCATGAGTCCCTCTTGACCGCAGCCTCAAGATATCCTATGATTCGGATAATTATGGTAATCCAGGGAGTGAGACGGAGGAAGGGTGACATGGTGCGGAAAGTGACGGCGATGAAAGTGCGGGACAGCCTGGGGGAGCTCCTCGATGAGGTGTATTACCGGGGAGACGAGGTCGTGATCGAACGGGCCGGAAGGGCGATGGCGGTCCTCGTCCCCGTCGGGCGGTACGAACAGTATCGGCAGGACCGCAACGAGCGATTCAAGATTCTCGAGCAGATCAAAGCCAGAACCAAGAGGATTCCGGGCAGGAAGTTGAATGCCACGATCCTTGAGGCCATCCGCGCGGCGCGGACACGGCGGTGATCCGCGTCGTCCTCGACACCAACCAGATCGTCAGCATGGCGATCCGACCTGGTGGCGTCCAGGATCAGATTCGTGCGGCTTGGCGAGAAAGGCGATTTCTCCTCCTTACCTCCGCCCAACTGCTCGCGGAGATCCACCGGGTTCTCACCTACCCTAAGCTCCGGGCCCTGATACGCCTCTCGCCGGAGGAGGAAGAGGCACTCCTCCGACTCCTCGTCGAGGAGGCGGAAATCATGCCGGGGACCCTTCGGGTGCAGGCGGTCGCGGCCGACCCTGCCGATGATATGGTGCTGGGCTGCGCCGAAGAAGGCCATGCCGACTACATTGTCTCCGGTGACAACCACCTCCTATCCCTCCGAGAGCATGCGGGAATTCCAATCGTCACCGCACGAGAGTTCCTCAAGATCCTCCAGGGGGAATCGCCTCCCCGAGAAGGCTAACCCCATTCCCTCGTCCCTTGAGTCTCTTGAGTTCTTGAGTCCGCGACGTTCGGGTGCCCGCTGGGTGTTGGACATTCGATATTCAGATGAATCCGTTCGGTGGTTTCCGCCTATGGCGGATTCGGTGGTTCGGTCGTACAACAACGCAAAGCGCATAGGGCATGGCGCAGCATGCAAAGCAAAGTGCATGGCGCAGAGCGCATAGCGCCGAACCCTCTGGTCTTTACGCTTTGCGCTATGCTCTATGCGCTTGGCGCTGAGCGCCTTGCGCATTGCCAGTTGTTCGCTGATTCCGGACTCAACGGACTCAAGAGACGGGATAGAAGGTCAGGCGGTTCGCGCCTTTCAGCTTGCCTTCTTTGGTGATCCGGACTACGCTGTGCACGACCTGGGGATCATGGGCTGGCATCGAGCGGCAGCTCTTGCCCTGCTAGAGAGGGAGCAGTCGGGTCGCCGAATCGTGTAGGGGGATGAGCAATGGCGAGGTTATCTATCGAACTGCCGGATGACTTGGTGGACTCGCTGAAACTCCCGCCGGGCGAAACGCTCACCCGTCTGCGGCGGGAGTTGGCGATCCGCCTCTACGAGAAGGGCCTGCTGAGCTTCGGCAAGGCACGCGAGCTGGCCGGGATGAACCGCTGGGCGTTCCACGATCTCCTCGGAGATGAGGGGATCGCCCGCCGCTATGGTGTGGAAGAGCTCGAGCAAGACCTCCGGTCCCTGACAGAGCTCTCATGACCGCCGTCAGCAACAGCTCTGTTCTGATTGCGCTGGGTTCGGTCGGTCTCTTGATCCTGCTGCGGGAGAAGTGCCCAGAGGGAATCGTGATTCCGGACGCCGTCTGGCGAGAAGTTGTCGAAGAGGGCGGCAACCGGCCAGGCGCTTTGCTCTTAACTCCTGGCGGTTCGCGCCGTGGGCAATAGGAAGCAGCAGAGGACACAGCGTGCGGCGCGAGGCCCCTCTTGACAATTGGCCGGGTATCTCCTACGCTCTGGTTCTATCGACTTGCCCCTCCACCTGCTTGAGAGCAAGGAGCGGTTGAATGGACGAAGAGCTTTTGCAGCGTATCAGGACAGATCCAAACATTCCCCCATCGTAAAAGGAGTCCAGTTTTGGCCCCCAAGGTTGCACGATCAATTTCGCCTCGGAGGATCCAACGCCTCCCGATCGCCCAGGGCCGCATTAACCTGGGCGCCTTGGTCAAGCGGGTCCACTTGCACAAGGAGTACGTCATCCTGGAGAAGGACGGCATCCCCCTTGCCGGCCTCATGGATATTGACGAGTTCGAGGACTACCTCGAGCTGCAGGACCCCAAAGTCCGGGAAGATATCCGCAAGAGCAACGAAGAGTACCTTGCCGGCAAGGGTCGACCGTATGGGGAATTTCTCGCAGACCTCCGCAAGGAGGAGCAGAGGAAGCCGAAGCGACGTCCGAGGCTATGACCCCGCCGTTTTCTGTTACCGTAACCCCTCATTTCGAGCGGGTCTTTCGGAAACTCTTGGCAGGTCACCCCGAGCTTCGCGGTATTAGAGAGCGAGTCGGCGAGATTCTCAAAAGCGATCCCTCCAATCACAGCCGCATGCACCACATTAAGAAGCTCGTAGCTGTCCCCCTCGGCGAAGGCCAGTGGCGCCTGGCTCTGGGCCGTTTCCGGTTTCGCTATGACATCTACGGCCAAGAAGTGGTGCTCCAGCATTGTGGCCTCAGGCGGGAAGCGACCTACCGCTAGCCCAGGGAAATGGCTGACCTGCACCACGCATCCGTTTTATCCTCAACTTGATTCCTCTGAGTCTGTTGAGCCCGAGGAACAACCCCCGCCGGCGCGACAAGCCCGGGCGGATCGGGCGTGGAACCATTGCACCAACCGAACCAGCGAACGCATTTGCCCAGTCTGTTGAGTCTCTTACGTTATTGAGTCCGAAATCAGCTGGCAATGCGCAAAGAGCTCAGCGCAGAGCATCTGACCCTATGCGCCATGCGCTATGCGCTTTGCGCAATCTTGGCGCCTTGGCGGTTAATAATTTTGCAAAAGTGAAATAAGTGAACTACGTCCCGTAACCACGTCATATACCGTGCGCTTCGCGGGCGTCGTGTACATGCTGCATGCCTTCCAGAAGAAGTCGAAGCGAGGGATTGGCACACCGCGTCAGGAGATGGAGCTCATCGAACAGCGCCTCCAGCGAGCCAGAGAGGACTACAAGCAATGGCAAAGCGAACAAGGACAGAAACGACCGTGATTCCAGTGACCGAGAGCAGCGGCAACGTCTTTGCCGACATGGGTGTCATCGAACCCGAGGAGGAGTTGGCGAAGGCCCAGCTAGCCAGCCACATTCGCCAAGCCATTAAGCGGGGGGGGCTGACCCAACTGCAGGCGGCGCACCGCTTGGGGCTCGACCAACCCAAGGTGTCAGCGCTGATGAATGGCCGGCTGGCAGGCTTCTCCAGTGTTCGATTGATGCGGTTCCTAGCGGCGTTGGGCCAGGACGTGGAAATCGTCATCAAGCCTAGATCGCGTAGACGTGAGCGTGGTCACATCCGCGTCGTCGAGGCAGCGTGAAGGCGGGAGGATTGAACCATGGCGACAATTGAGGTTCGGACGGCTGCGCCCGACAAGGCGCGATTGCTTCTCCACCAGGCACTCGACCGGGAACGCCGGCTACTATTCGACGCGGCAACCCGGACGCGCCAAAGGGCGAACGAGTTGGCTGTGAAGACTGGCGCCGATCTCGATGCGCTTAAGGCCGGCCTGTTCCCTCACCCCGAGGGACAAGATATGGATCTGTTAGCCCCGATCCGAAAATAGAGGCGAGAGTAGAATTGACATCTCCCCTCTATGCGAGCGTCCGTGGAGGGAAATACGCGTAGCCCCCTATAGGTGTCCTGAGGGCGCCGGTGACCTAGGCCTTCTCCGGCGCTGTCTCGGCGTCTCCGCAGGCCATTCGGCCTCAGCGGAACTTCGGATCGGGGTTAGAGCTGAAAGGAGAGCTACAACTCAAACCGAGGAATGTGGTTCGAATCATCACAGGATGGCCGTTATGAATCGAAGAGAGAAGGGCGGCATGCGGGTGTTATCTGAGAAGCAGATTGACGCAGCGGTGATCGGGCAGGCTGGCGATGATGCAGCCTGGGAGAGGTCAATTCGGGTCCGGAGGAGGCGCACCTCTCTTTCTCTGTCAGCCGAGCTTGCGGCGAGTGCAGCTTTCTTTGCGCGCCTTCATCGTGAGACAAGCGTTGAGGAATGGCTGAGGCGGATAATCCGCGAGCGGATCGACGTAGAGGAAGCTGCCTTCTCCCGAGTTAGGCGCGAGCTTGGCAGGAAACGGAGTGCGTAACAGACCAAAGTGCGATCAAATGTCGAATGCGGAACACCCAAAGGGTACCCGAATTTGGAATGATGAAGTAGGTGGCGTTCTTGTCCCGCCTCAAGCGGGACTGGCGGTTTAGGATGTACAGTCTGGTCTAGATCCTGGACGGCAAAGAAAAAGGCCGTGACGATGCTCTGTCACGGCCTCCTGTGGGACAGACGACTGCTTTCCTACGATTCCCTCAGTGTCTCACCTTTCCTCTCCTTGCTGTTTCTTCCCCCTTCGAAATTGGGCATTCATGATTGGATATTCGATATTTTGATCCTTGGCGTCCTTGGCGTCTTGGCGGTTAATAGTTTCGGAATGGGGATGAGGCTCGAAAGTCGGTAATTGCGAATAAGTGAAATAAGTGAACTACGTCCCCCAGCTTATGAATACCCTGGTATCCGAGGGAATCTCGGAAAGGGTCACGTCCCGGATCCCTCCGGGAGATACTCGTCCCCCTCGGCAACTTCCTGTACCACTTTGGACTCGGCCCGGATCAGGGCACGGGTCTCTTCCACGACACTGGGCACGACCTCGAGGGTCACCTTTAGCCGCTGGGATTCCTTGAGATCCAGCTTTTCCAGGGGCCTATGGAGTGTCGAGGCCTCGCCAAAGCCCGGCAAATCCGAAATCCGCATTCTGCAATCCGAAATGAGTTGTTCCCCTCCTGCGTCGCGTTTTGAGAGTAGTCCGTGGTCCCGTGTGGTCAGTCGTCCCGTAGTCCGTGGTTTCGTTGCGCAGGTTAACGTAGGCAACAACGTCCCCCAGGCGTCCCTCAGGGTGCCACAGCGGGCGGCGGGGAACTGGCAATGCGCAAGATACATAGCGCATGGCCCAGAGGGCAGAGCGCTATGCGCTTACCGCTATGCGCTTTGCGTTGATGTACAACCGAACCACCGAACTCTCGAACGACCGAACGTTCTTGGGTTGTGCCGATTCGACATTGGGACTTCAGTGTTCGATATTGGATATTGGTTTGAAAGTCAGTTTAATGGCGCGGAAATGCCGGAGGAGGCGGAGGGTTGGCCAGAGGACCAGTCCGACGGTCAGGAGAAGCGTGGCCAGTCCCAGAGGCGGAGACCACAGGACCAGCGTAGTCCAGGCGAGGATAGGCATGAGGCCAACCCGAACGATGGCGCGGAGGGTATCTGAGCCGCCGATGATGTCGGCTAAGGGGGGACTCAGGCGGTAGTAGAGGCGGACGAGCGCTTGCCCAGGGGAATACGGGAGGAGGTGGCGATCCCGGAAGGAGCGGAGGAGCTGGACTTGGGGCTCTAGGGGAGAGCCATAGGCCGCTGTGGCGATAAAGCACCCACCCCCACCACCTCCAGGACCCTCTCCAGGATTGTCTTTCGCCTGCCCACTCGCTTCGTTCGAGCAGCTACTCTCATTCCAACTGGTATCAACGGCAGTTACCTGGACGAAGTAGGTCTCGCCGACGTTGAGCCCACGCAATTGGTAGGTGACCTCCATGCCTGTAGGTGTTGAGGTCGATGAAGGAACCTCCAGGAAGAGTGAGCCCGGACAAGGGCCACTACTGATACCGACGTACACCCGGTAGCTCGCCAGGTCCGTGAGCTGGCTCCCATCAACATTGGTGGTCGGTTCAGTCCACGCGAGATCCAGAACGCCAACAGCAGCGACGGGGGAGACAAAGAGTAAGGACAGGGCCGCCGCCAGAATCAGCGCACGGCCCAAGGTGGTCATTTTTCCGGCAAGGTTTGTTCGCACGAGTGGGTAATATAGCCATCAATCGATGGAACATCAAGAAAATCTTCGGGAGTTCCTCCTTGGTCCGTTCAATGGCCCAGGATACAGCCACTCCCGCCCTCAGTTTTTCCCCATGCAACCGTGCGCCGACAGTTGGAATCCATGGTCCCGTCTGCACGTGGTCTGGGGTTCAATGAGATACCGGGTACCCTGTCATCCCGGGTGCCATGGGGTGGACGTCCGGAGGCCGGGCGCAGCGTTCCAGCCGATACTAAGGTACTCGATGCCCGAGGCCGGGATCTTCTCCTTTGATCCTCTACGTCGGGACAGCTATGGAACCTAACCCACAGTTTTCCCTCCGTCGAGCAGGGCCTGGACGATCCGCTGGCTGGCCTTGCCGTCTCCGTAGGGATTCACTGCCTTAGCCATGACCGCATATGCGTGTTTGTCCTCCAGCAGGCACGTGGCTTCTCGTACGATAGATTCCCGCTTCGCGCCAACGACCCGCGCCGTTCCTGCTGCAACCCCTTCCGGCCTTTCCGTGACCTCGCGAAGGACAAGCACTGGCTTCCCCAGGCTTGGCGCCTCTTCCTGTAGGCCTCCCGAATCGGTCAGGACCAGATAGGCGTGCTTCAAAAGGTGCACAGTGGAGAGATAGTCTAGCGGCGGTGTCAACGTTACATTTCCCAGGTTGCCCAGAACCCGGTGCACCGGTGTCCAGACATTCGGGTTCCTATGCACGGCGTAGAGGACATGGAGTTGCCCGTCGTAGCGGGCCGCGATATCCCGGAGGGCGAGGCAGATATCTTCGAGTGGCGCGCCAAAATTTTCCCGGCGGTGGGCAGTCACGAAAATGAGCCGGGGCGAAGAGGCGCGGAGGGGTAGGGGTGAGGTCTCATCCGGAGCCGTGATTCCGAGCTGCTGAAGCAGCCCTTCAACTTCAGGCGTCGGAGGGAGAGAGGCCACCCACTGGAGGGCGTCAATAACCGTGTTGCCAGTGACAAGAATGCGCTCATCGGAAACGCCTTCCCGCAGCAAGTTGTGGCGGCACCCCTGGGTGGGTGCGAAATGCAGATCCGCGATGCTTCCTGCGATCCGGCGGTTGATCTCTTCCGGGAAGGGTTGCCATTTGTCCCCGGTTCGTAGCCCTGCCTCTACGTGGCCTACTTTCGCGCGGGCGTAGAATGCGGCCAGGGACGCCGCGGCAGCCGTGGTGGTATCCCCTTGGACCAGAACCCAGTCGGGCCGCTCGTTGAGTAGGATTGGCTCCAGACGGGCGAGGACGCAAGAAGCCACCTGCGTCGGAGTTTGATTTTCCTCCATGACGTTTAGGTCGAAATCGGGGACGATCTCGAACAGCCGCAAGACTTGGTCTAGCATCTCCCGATGTTGAGCGGTCACGCACACCTTCACCGCGAGATCCCGGCTTCGTGCCTGGACTGACTCGCGAAGCTCGCGGATGACAGGTGCAAGCTTGATTGCCTCGGGCCGGGTGCCGAAGACTACAAGAACCCTCATCGGGGAATCTCATATACTAATGCAGCGGGCAACTCATCAAAGAGCTGGCAGCTAGCAGCCGGCAGCAGGCAGCAAGCAGTTGGCAAGAGGAACGACCGAACACCTTCTCGCATTCCATTGAGTCCGTGCCTCGCGCCGTGGGCTATGCGCTATGCGCTTGGCGTTTGAAATCGTCAGCTCGAATTGAGTGTTTCGCGAGCAGCTCGTGGAAGGCGGGACGGCTCAGTTGGACGGCTTTGGCGGCGCGGCTGATGTTTCCCTGGTGCCGTTGGAGCGACTCGACAAGGATGCGCCGCTCGACTTCATTCCGAGCCGCCTTGAGGGATA
>Ga0209172_10000595_pt1 | contig 96650 bp, 84 predicted proteins | sample LarsenN4metaG_FD_184113 | JGI IMG/M metagenome (GOLD analysis project Ga0209172, IMG submission 184113) | Hot spring sediment bacterial and archeal communities from British Columbia, Canada, to study Microbial Dark Matter (Phase II) - Larsen... ... | reverse complement strand
CCAGCTTTTGCTCAACATCCCAACGCTTCTTCCCCGAAATCTTTCGGGGCTGAACAGGCATCGTCGTTGTTTCCATCGAACCTCCTCATGCAATTATACCTGTCCAAATCTTAAGTGGGGCACGGCAATCTTTCCCACGCCGCCTCTTCGTTTTTGGTGTCCGAATTCGACCAAGCGGCGATTTTGACGGCGGACGCCGTCGGCGAGTGGGCCACGACGACGTATGGCGTGGGCCGGGGAAACGAAATCGAAATTCTGGGCCAGCTCGATTTTCCGCATTCCTTGGGGCTTTTTTATTCCGCCTTCACATACTATCTCGGTTTCAAGGTCAACTCCGCCGAATACAAGGCGATGGGGCTGGCGCCTTATGGAAAGCCGGAATACTTTGACTTCGTCCTGAAAAAACTCATAGACGTCAAAGAGGACGGCACTTTTCGGTTGAATCTCGATTATTTTGCTTACCCCTATGGGCTGACAATGACCAATCGGAAGTTTGAAAAGCTCTTTGGACAACCGGTGCGCAAACCGGAGGAGCCGATTGAAGAATTTCACAAAAACCTCGCCGCTTCGTTACAAAAAGTGACTGATTTGGTAATGGTGCGACTTGCCCGTTCGGTTCAGCAAAAAACCGGACAGAAAAATCTGTGCATGGTCGGGGGCGTGGCGCTCAATTGCGTTTCCAACCGGAAAATTCTGGACGAGGCCGGTTTTGAGCGGCTTTTCATCCAGCCCGCCGCGGGGGATGCCGGGGGAGCGGTCGGGGCGGCCTTTGCCGTCTGGAATATTTTTTTAAAAAAACCGCGGAGTTTCATCTGGCCGCACACTTTTTGGGGACCAGAGTATTCCGATCAGCAAATTGCGGGTTTTTTGTCGCAAAAAAGTGCGCGAGCAATCAAATATGAGAAAGCAGATCTGCTTTCTAAGGCGGCGGCACTTTTGGCGGAAGGGAAAGTCATTGGCTGGTTTGCCGGGCGGGAGGAGTTCGGCCCGCGGGCTTTGGGAAACCGCTCCATTTTGGCCGACCCTAGACGGGCGGAGATGAAAAATTTGGTAAACGCCAAAATCAAATTTCGGGAAAGCTTTCGCCCCTTTGGGCCATCCGTGCTTTACGAAAAAAGTCAAAAATACTTCGCGTGTCCCGGCGAATCCCCCTATATGCTTTTGACGGCGCCAGTGAAGAACTCGGAGTTGCCCGACATCACCCACGTTGACGGCACGGCCCGGCTGCAAACGGTCAAAAGGGAGCAAAACCCCTTTTTTTACGATTTGCTGGGAGAATTCGAGAAAAAAACCGGTTGTCCAGTACTGCTTAACACCTCGTTCAATTTGCGGGGGGAACCGATTGTTTCCTCGCCAGGGGATGCCTATCAAGTCTTTTTGGCCTCCGGGCTTGACTACCTTGTTTTGGGACCTTTCCTTTTGGATAAAGCCCAGATGGCGCAAGCGGCTATGAAAGCCGCCGCCGAACGGGTTTCGGAGCCGGATTAAAATGGCATTCAAGGATTACATCCAGCGACTGCAAATCCTGAAGGAATTCTGGTTTTTTGCCCGCACGCAAAAGCGGCTTTGGCTTTTTCCGGTTTTCGCCTTTCTGGTTTTGCTTTCCATCTTCATCCTCTTTGCCGAAAGTTCGGTTCTGGCCCCCTTCATTTATTCCCTTTTTTAGGTGGATAATCTGACCGCTGGAAAGAAAGTCCTTTTCTCAGTTTTGTCGGTATTTCTCGCGCTTGCGGCAATCGAGCTTTTCTTCCGGCTCTTGTCGGAGCCGCCCCGTGCGCAGGGCTACCGGCTCATTTACAATCCCGAACTGGACTTTCCCAAATTTTATTTGAAGGATGGAAAGCTTTTTTGGAGGCTGCGCCCCAACCTGCAGATCAAGAGCGGGTTTGTCGTTTCCGGTGAATACCGGACGAATTCGGAGGGCTTCCGCGATCAGGAATTTGTAGAAAATCGTTCCGTTGGCAAGAAAAAAATTCTTTGCCTGGGCAATTCCGTCACTTTTGGCTGGGGGGTGGCGGAGGAAAAGGCGTATCCACAGGTTCTGCAAAACCTAATTTCCAGTGAATATGAGGTTTACAACTGCGCACAAACCGGCTATACCACTTTTCAAGGAAAACTGCTGCTTGGCGAACTTTTGCAGAAATATCATCCCGATATTGTGACCATCGCTTATATCTGGAATGACTTATTGCCGGCCGCCAATGGCATTGCCGATTCAAAGCAGAAAATGCCCCCCCCATCAATTCTTTCCGTTCAAAATTTCCTTGCCCGATTTGCTGCCTATCGATGGGGGCGGTTCTTTTTTCTGAAAATCTCCTCCAAAACGCCAGCGGCCTCTGAAATGCCGCGCGTTCCATTGGTGGAATATCGAACGAACCTGCTTGAAATATTGGACAACTGCCGGGCTCACCAAGTGCAGCCGGTCTTAGTCCTTCCCCCCGCTCCAAAACAGGAATGGCTGGGCGTTCAGGCAAAACGATATCAAAAGCTTTTCTACGAACCGTTCAGGCAATACGCAGCAGCGGTCAAGGAACTTTCCGCCATCCGTCAAATTACGCTGGTGAACGCTGATTCCGCGCTGGCCGGTGAATTGTCAATCTGGGAGAATCTGCCGGAAGATTTTGTTCATCCTGCGGCAGTGGCCCACAAAAAAATCGCCGAGCTTATTTTTGCCGCTCTGACCGAATCAAATACTTCTTCCATACCCAAATAAAAAAGCCCCCGGCGGCCGAGGGCTTTTGCAAAGGCCCAACTTTACGGCGCAGCTGCCGTGTCCAAAAACTGCGAGTGAAATCTTAAAACCTTGGCCAACTGGTCGGCAATGAATGTGGTGTGGTTGGCCGGATAACCCGGGTAACCGGAGTATTCCTCGTAGTAAAACTGGCCGCGGCCCATTCCGATGAAATTGGACGCTCGCTGGGAAGCTCCCTGAACGACCGTAAGCCGAGCCAGAAAATCGCGGTTCTGCTCCAGCATCCCCAACTCGTCCTGCAGACCGCAGGAAAAATAAAGCGGCGTGGAGTCCAAGCGAGCCGCCCGGGAGGGGTCGGCAAGCAGAGTTTTAATGTCGTGCGCCAGCCACTTCCGCCAGATGGAGTCGATGATGGTGCCGTTGCAGGTAATGGGGAAAATGAAACCAGGGTCCTTGGTACTTTTGGAAAATTGGAAGTAATTCGAATATCTACTTAAGAGAATGTCACGCCCGGGGCCGTTTTTAGGAGGTGCCGTTTCAAGAGAGTCGCGAAACGTGGTGTCCACCGGGGAAAAGGCTGCCCCCAGAGCGAAAAGAATGTTAGTGCGAATCTTCTGCGTCAGCCGGGGGTCTGGAAACAGCACCGTATCTCGGCGGAAGCGGGCGCAATCTCCAAGGGTAACGCCGTTCTCAGCAAAAAGTCCGTTTATGTAGAAGGGGCTTTGGAAACCTGCTCCACTCCCCGAATCCCCAAAGGCCAAGGGGGCGCTCAAGGCGGATACAGAACCGAAGGAGGTGTCGTTTCCCGCCAGAACCATCTTCAACGCGCCGTACCCTCCCATGCCGTGGCCGGAAACGGCACGGGAACGCCGACCGAACACGGTGTTATAGGTCTGGTCGATATAGTTCACCAAAAAACTGTCCACGGCGGTGAAAAAGCGGGCTGTGGAAGTGGAGTTGGTGTAAAAGCTCCCGCCGTAAAAATAGCTGGGCAAGTCCGCCTGAACCACGATCATCGGTTGAATCTGGCTGTCCGCGATCATACGATCCAGCAAGGGCGCCAGCTCATAAAAACCAAAATAGGCATCGTTGGATGCGGGATTGCCCAGATTATCCGGATAAATTCCAAAATCGTGCAATAGGTAGAGGGCCGGGAAGGGACGCCCCTGGCCGCGCGGCCGGTAGCCGGGCGGAAGATAGACCCGCACCCGCCGGACCTCCGGCTCCGGGCGCAGGTTGTTCAAAATCAAGGCGTTGTTATCCGCATCCAGCGTGTTTTCAAACTGGGGCGTATTGAAAACGACGAGCCCGGCCGGAGGAACGGCCGGCTTGGCCGGATTTTTCCTTTTGCTGCACCCGAAGAAAAATAGAGCTCCCAAAAAAACTGTGGCTAAAACATATCCTGCGTATCGCATCTGGTCGTTCCTTTACTCCGAAGGGGATGAGATGTCAAAACGGTAGGTCACCGAGGCCGCCGACGTGAAGCGGGTATCCTTGTAAATACCGGGAAGATTGACGAAAAGACCGTTGATGTCGGAAAAATCCCTTTTCTGGGCGGTCAGCACTTCAAAGCCATAATTCAACTCCCAGTCTCCCAGAAGCCAGGAAACGCCGCCATTGAAAGAGTGCTTGTTCCCGACATCCAAAAACAGAGGACTGAAAGTGGAATCTGGAATGGGGGACTGATCGAAGAAATACCCCAGCCGGAAAACCCAACGGTCCCGGAACCGATAGGCAGCCCCGGTGGAAAAACGGACGGTGTTCTTCCATCCAAAATGAAAGGTTGGATGTTTCAACTGGGTGGTCAGGGCTGTGTCTTCGAATGTTATCTGCACGCTGTCCATCTTTTTCCAGTTGAACCAGGCAAAATCGGCCGCCAAGGTCCAACGCTCGGTAGGCCGGAAGGCGATGCCCGCCCCCAAATCCTGGGGCAGGTCCAAACGGGCCCGGGCAGCATTATTTCCAACAAAAATCTGTTCCCCTTGGCCATTGAAGATGAAGCGGAAACCATCCAAGGCCTGGTCGTCCACGGGAAAATAATTGAGCTTGGATGCGTTGTACGGAAAGAAGAACTTCTGGTCATATTCTCCCTTAAGATTGAAGCGCACCGGCGAGTGATAGGAAAAGCCGAGTGAAAGCTTTTCGTTCGGCTTGTACAAAACCCCCAAATTTCCCCCCACCCCCCAGCCCCCCAAACCCAACCGCGTGATGGTGACGACATTTTCCTCCGGGCGGGATTTCAATTCCGGGTGGTTTTCGAACACCCGCTCCACCGTGTCCACCACTCCGGTCATCGGCTCGTAGCTGTCTTCCACCGGAATTAAGACCGGCCGGGAAAAATTCCAATCCGCGCGGTCAATGGAAAGCCCGGCCCCCAAAGCCAGCTTTCCCCCCATCAGTGAGAGGGCGGCCGTGGGATGGATATCGGCCACCCGCAGCCGGTTCGTGAAATTTTTTTCCGGAAAGGAAAAAACCGGGATGGTGTCGCCCCGAAAAGCGTAAGGGAGGGAAAACAAATCCCACTGGGAGGCAGAATGATAGGGAACAAAGACCGACATGCTCAAATTCAGCCGCCCCAATTGTGGAAAACGCAAAGAAAGCGCGGTGTTGCCGAAAGGAATGTTTTGATCAAATGGGAACCGCTCCCGGGTGCTGTCGACTGCGAAACCGAAGCTGTAGCCACCGCTGGTGGTCCGGGGAATGTACTTCACCCGGCTGGCACCGATGGCGCCTCCTACGGTGACTTCGGAACGGGTTTGAAAGGCCAGGCCGGCCGGATTCCAGAAAGCCGCCGACCAGTCATCGGCTATGGCCCGATAAGCCCCCCCCATGGCGTTGGCATGGGCCCCCACCCCGGAGAGGGCATACCCGCCCGTCCACCCGGACTCGGCAAAAAACAAAACAAAAAAAAGAACCCCCCGCCAAAATCGGCCACTTCTCATACCCTGTACCTCACAAAACCGGACTTTACCGATTCTCTACATAGTTTTTCTATTTCGACTTTTCAGTCGCTTTACCAACAGAGCCGAGGCGAACCTCTTTTCAACAAAAGTTTGAAATTACACCCCTCTTATTTCTTTGTCAATATCTTTTTGCCGGGCGCTCAGCCTCGGTCGCCGGCTTGACTTGGATCATAGAAACGGATATACTGTTATAGATCGCGGGGTGGAGCAGTCCGGTAGCTCGTCGGGCTCATAACCCGAAGGTCGTTGGTTCAAATCCAACCCCCGCTACCAAAAATCGCAAGGGCGGCAACCGGTTGACGGGTGTCGCCCTTTCTTTTATTTGAGCGAATCACCTTTCTAACCGTTAACAGAACAAATGTTCAGATTTTATGCGCTATCCGTCAAAAGGTGACAATAAGCTACAACCTCTTGTCTAACAGGGTAATCCGGCAGCGGAAAAAACCAAATTTAACTCCAGGACAACGTCGGACGGAGACAGGCCCCCGCTGCAGTTTAAATCGGCCACGGCAAGCGAGCAATTGCCCGTGCCCGTAAAAACACAGTTCAACATCAGCACCACATCAGAAGGCGAAAGCTGCCCATCGTTGGAAAGGTCACCCTTAACCCCGGAAAAGGGCTTTCGAGAAAGCGTAACCGCAATTGTGCTGTCAACCCGAACCTGTATTCCCCCCGTAACCAAGGAATCAAACAGGCTATTTGACGCCGGGATAAAGTGCAGCGAATAGGTGCCGGGTGTTAGAATACCGGCAAAATTGCCGGCCGCATCGGTTGTCCCTTTGGCCAATGGGGCTTCCGGCGAACCGAATGCGCGCACCCGCACGCTGGGAATCGGATTGGCAGACGAGTCCCGAACCGTGCCGGAAAGCTGCACGCCGTGGCGCAGGGTTAGATTGATTGCGGTATCGTTAGCGATGGAGACCCCGGCAAAAGAAACTCCCGCAAAGCGGGAGGCCAAAGGGGGTGTATAGGCCAAATCAAACGTTCCAGGCGGAACAATGGCTTCATAAAAGCCGGTGGAGTCTGTGTTGTCGGAAGGGGTGTAAAGCTCGTTTCCGGATGGCGTGGCAAAAGCATCGAAGTCAACTTCGAAAATCGGATTGCTTGACGAATCCCGGATGAACCCAGAAACGACTCGCCCCGAATCGAGCGTAACGTTCAGGGTCATATTGGAATTAAGCGCAAAATTGGGGAAATCTTTCGCCGCCCGCCGGGTGGACTTGGGCGGTTCAAACTCGACGGTATAGGTACCGGGCACGGCCACCACGGCGTAGTTCCCCAAGGCATTTGTGAAATGGTTGGCCAGCGGCACCTTGGCGCCGGTGGTCGAATTGACAAATTTGATGTTTATGTTGGGCAACCCTCCACCCCCGGCGCGCTGCACATTGCCGGAAAGGGTGAATCCGGCCGGAACGGCGGCGTTCAACGCCCGGTCGGCAAGTACCAAAACCCGCAAACTTTCCACCGGCGCCAGTCCGGTGACCACCTGCGGTTGAAAAGTCACGTTATAGCTCCCCGGAGGCACCACGATTTTGTAGAAACCCGTCCCGTCCGTGAAATCGAACGGCGTAGCGATTTTGAAGTTGCTCAACGTGTCGTGCACGTCGATATCGGCGTTGGCCACGCCGGCGTTGTTACTGGCACGGCGTACAAAACCGGAAAGATACAAGCCGGGCTGTAGAGTGAAGTCCACCGTCGTGTCTTTAGTGACCAGCACGGAAAATTTCTGCCCGGCTATCAGCTTGTCATTCACCAAGGGCTCGACTGTGATGTCATAGGTGCCTGCTCCCACTACTACCTGATAAAAGCCGTTGTTGTCTGTGTTATCGCTGGGGGTGGGGATACGGGTCTGAGTGGCGGAGAGATCAAAATCCAAATCGGCATCCTGAACGGGTTGGCTGTTGTTATCCAAAACCGTTCCGGAGACGAAAAACCCGGGCGGCAAAACCACGTCCCGGGTCTGGCTGGAATGGAAAATCACCCCTTTAAATTCCGCCGCCACGAGTTTTTGGCCTGCGATGGGGCGGTAGGTGAGCGTGTAAACCCCGTTGGCGGGGAGTACCAGCGAATAAAAGCCGGAAGGGTCGGTGTTGTCAGTTGGATTCGGCGTATATACCAACAGCCCCGTCAACTCATCGGTGACGTTCAAATCAATATCCGGCTGGCCTGCTCCGGCCGTGTCGCGCACGAAGCCGGAGAGGGTGAAACCGAATGGCACGGTGTCGTTGAAAACCTGATTGGCGGAAAGGACGTAGCCCGCGTTGTAAACGGGCGCCAAGCCGCTGGCGGCTGGCGGTGCGAAAGCAATATCATACGTCCCGGCCGGCAGCCCGAACGGCTGGTTTAAATTGTAATTTCCCAAAGCATCCGTTTTGTCGGTCAGAATCCCAACAGGATTGCCGTTGGCGTCGAACAAATCGACATCCACATTGACAATGCCGGTCCCATTGGGGTCGGTAATTTTGCCGGACAGGGTAAATTGAGCCTGCGCGCCGCCGGCCAACCCAATAGCCAAAACGAAAATCCCAACCAAACGCCCAAACATATTGCCTCCTCTGAAAAGCCCCGCGGTCAGCGAATCAAGGCCGCCTTTAAGACCTTCTCCATTCGTTGCGAACCGCCCAGCTCCCGGAGAATGATTTTGCAGAAGTAAACCCCGGAAGCGGCCGGTTCATCATCGTCGTTATGTCCATTCCAAAACAGTTCGCGCCCGTTCATCAGGCCGCCGGAAAGTTGTTTTTCATCCTTAAAAACGATTTCCCCCGCCGGTGTAAAAATGGTAAGAGATGCCTTCCAGTCGCCGGGCAATGTGGTCAAGTCGACCGGGAAATAAATGAGCGGGCTTGCCGCCGGGCGGAAAGGGTTGGGATAGCCATCCAAAATCCTCTCCTCGCCGGGTGGGGTAACCCGAACTGGTTGCCCGGGCAAGATTACATCAATCGTTGTGTCGTTCAAAATTCTTACGAGATCGGGGAGCGTCAAGGTGTCAAAATTGACCGCGCCGGACGGCGGGTTGATGACAATGGTGTAGCTGTCCGGCGGGACGGCGACTTTGATTATTCCGAAAGGGTCGGCGTTATCGGTCGGGGTAAAGAGTTCATTGCGGGTGGGAAACTCGCGAATCACGTCCAAGTCGGCAAAGGGAACAGCCTGGTTCAGGGAATCAACGACCCGCACCGTCAGAAGCACACCGCGGTTGAGCGCTTGGGTGATGGCGGTATCCGAAGCCAACGCAAAAGAGCGCACTTTCTTGGCGATGAAATGAGAATCCCGCGGCGGGACAAAAAGAAAATCATACACGTTACCGGGGGCCACCACGGTCAGTTTCCCCAATGAATCGCTGGTGTTACGGGGAAGGAAAATTTTGTTCCCCGACGTGTCTTCCATATCCAAGTCCACGCCTCTAATTGGCGTTCCAAGCGGGGTAAAGCTCGTATCGACGATGGTGGCCGAAACAAAAGAGCCGGAGCGGAGGGTCACGTTAATAACCGTATCCCGCCCGTTAATCTTTACGGTGTCCAACTGCACTCCGACCTGTCGTCTCCCGGGAGCCGGGGCATAGCGGAAGCGGTAGGTGCCGTTGGGAATTACAATTCTATAGTTGCCCAAACTGTCCGTCTTGTCGCCGGGGGTGAATAACCGTTTTTTGCTGACCCAGTCGTCCACCGCCAAATTGACGGAGTCGATCGGGTTTCCCAATGTATCGGTTGCCTGACCTGAAACAACCTGGCCAAATTCCAGCACAATGGTGGGAAGAATTTTCGAACCATCTAAAACTACATTCAAGGTCTCTTTGCCTACAAAATGGGTGTTAGGGGGTGGTTCAAACGTAATCCGATACGCGCCTCGATTGAGCACACAAACATGGTAAAAACCAGAAGCATCCGTGTTGTCGCAGCAGGTACAAAACTTAAATCCCAACAAGAAAAAGTCGAGGTCGACACCTTTGATAGGAGCACCATTTTTATCCACAACGCGTCCGTCTATTGTCATCTGTTGCGAACCGCAGGATTGCGGACAAGGCGGGCAAGTAGGGCATTGGGAAGAGGCATTTCTTTCAAACAGAAGAAAAACCGCAACAAAAACAAAAATTAATTTGAATACAACTTTCATTGAACTAAAATTCCACCCTCACATTCAATCTATTCAAAAAAGCATTGTCCGCCCGCAGGGGAGCGAACGCCTCGCCGGGGTTAAAAAGGCCGAAGCTGTAACCGATATTAAAGCGCTTCAAAATTTTTTCCACCCCAAGGACAAAGTCGATTTCCCAGCCCAAATCTTTGGATACAGCGTTGGGAGCAACCGGAGGGGTGATTAAATCGGAACGCACGTCGGTGTCCAGCTGGTTCTGACGGTAGGTGTGAAAGACCGCATCGACTGAGACCTGCTTGTGGGGGCGGAAGCCCGCGGCGGCGGTCAAAACCTGCAAATTGGCCAGTTCCGGGTCCAAAACCTCGCCGTAGTATTGAAAATTGGCGAACCCGCCGAACCGCCCGGAGTTGTCCTCGTAGCCAGTCTGGCGAAATTCCTGCGAAATGGTATCACTGCTGCTCTTATCACCTGAGCCCAAAGCATAACCCAAAGTCAAGCTGGGCCGGAGGGAAAGATTCGTGGCAGCAAAGGTGGCCCCAAAATCAAAAGCATACGCTTCCTGATCCCGCTGCTTGTCGGTGCCGCGTAAAAGGGATGCCTGTACCCAGCCGGTTACAAATTGCTTCGGGCGGCCGTAATAGGAAAGCCCCCAATAGACCGGCTCCCGGTTGCGGAGGTCGGAGTCCCAGCGCTTGAGCATGTAGACATTTGCCTCGTTTTTGCCGTCCGGAATAAATCGAACCCGGAAGAGCAAATCATCCCACGTGCGGTATTTCTCGTCCTTAAAAGGAAAAAGGGAGGGAAGAAAGGAGGCCTCCAAAACAACCGGCTGGGTTTCATAAACATACAGCCGGGCAGCATCCAAGTATTCGTCAAAAAGCCATTCCCTTTGATCCCGCACCCGTTGCTTGCCAACCATCAAGGCCGCCTTACGTCCCGCCGGGGCGCGCAAGAGCAGATAGGCCTGAATGGCTTGAAATTCGAACCGGGTGGACTCCACCGTGGAGGGGCGGTTCGGAAAGGTACCGAAGGTGTATTTTTTGCGCATACGGAGCTGCAAAAAGCTCTGCACCTCCGGTGCCCAATTGCCGGCCGCCTCCAGCCGCAGGGCCGGCTCGGTATCTTGATAGTCATCCTCCTGCACTTCGGAAAGGGTGTAACTTTTTTCCAAGCGCGTGGTCTGGCGGTAATCGCCGGAGAGAAGCACCTGCTCCCCCACACGAATGTGGGGAACGTTGGTGCCCCCTTCGTCGGCGGTCAGGTTGCCGAAAAGTTCCTCTTCCAGATAACGGGCCGAGCCATACAGGTCGGTTTCTTCCGTGATAAGAATTTTCAAACCGGAAATCTCGATGGTGTCCGGCGGTTTGTTGTCGAAGGCTATTCGGGTTATCGTCCCCTTGATTTTGTCCGAGGGTTTGATTTCGTTCCAGTCGATTTTGTCCGCCGTCCATCGGTTGGCTTTGCTCACGTTGCAGGTAACTTCCAGCCGCATTCCCTCCTTCAAATTTTCCAGCCCGCCAGTGCTTTCCCCCCTTGCCGGGAAAAGCGTTTTGGCTTCCACCTTAATTTTGAGGCCAAAGAGGATAAAGGAAGAATCGGCCTTATCCAGCTTTTCGATGGTCCCGCGCAGCTTGGGGCGGCGGGCTTCCGCCAGTTTTTCCACCGACTTGGCGTCAAAGATGCCCTTGTTCCAACTGCCGGAAACCTCCACGCCATACCCTTCTCTCAGCTTGGTATAGGGCCCGGCTTCCGTGCTCTTGATTCCCACAAGTGTCAGGGCAAAAGCAAAAAGCCCCGGCACTATCCAGATTCTTCTCAACATCAGTCCCTCCTGTTTAAACTTTTCTCAATTTTCCGTTCGACGCCACTGGAAACAGACGCGGCAATTGCCCGTAAATCGGACGCGGCGGTGGGGGTTTTCACTCCCCACGGGCCAAAGAGGTCCGTACCTTCCACTACTAAAATTTTGAGGCTGGAAATCTCGAACGTGTCGGGCGGGGTACCATCGAAGGCCAGCCGGGTCACCGTCCCTTTCACCTTGTCCGAGGCCTTCAGTTTGCCGATTTCGATTTTCCGCGCAATCCAGTTTCCGTTCTCATCCACCCGCGAGGTGACCTCCAGACGCATTCTTACTTTCAAGTTTTCGAAACGCACGGCCTGCCCACCGTTGTCCATAAATTCGGTTTTGTCGTCCACCTTGATTTTCATCCCGAACAAAACAAAGCTTTTCTCCGGTGCCAAAATTTTTACAACGGCCCCGCGCAGCTTGGGCCGGCGGGGGTCCGGAAGTTTTTCGATGTCATCGGCTGTGAAAACACCGGCTTTTTTGTCCCATTCACCGTCCACCTCCACGGCGTCCCCCACTTTCAGCTTCATATACTCCGGCTTGGATGAAGCTGCAGCCGGGGCGATTAAAAAGAGCAAAAGCGACGGGACTGCAAAAAACATCTTACGCATAATCTTCTCCTCGCAGGGTTTTTTCCGATTGTTCCAAAAGGGGTAACGCCAGTTTTCTCCAGCGCGGGCGCAGGGAATAAAGGCAGGCCAGCCGCAAAAGCGTGGCGGCCTCCCACCATTTGATTCTTTTTTCAAACTCCTTTCCCATCACCAAACTCGTATTGGAGTTATACGCTTCGAGAAAATCCTTTTTTGCCTGCGCCAGCGTTTTTTCTGGGAGCAAATGCTGATTGCTCCGTAAGATCAAATGTGCCAGGAAGTTTCCGACATCTGAAGCGGGGTCGCCAAACGAAAGTGTGTCCGTATCCAAAAGGGTGATGCGGTTTGCGCCGACCAAAAGCTGTTTGTCGTAAAAATCACGGTGTACGGGCACGGTCTTTTTTTCCGCCACGGCGGGAGCGTTGCTCTCCAGCTGTTGCCAAACGTCCTCAATACTCTCGCACAAGACCGGATAGATTTGGGTCGTTTCCAGGGCGAGTGTTTTCAACTGGGCCTGCGCCTCCTCAACCGAAAACGTTGGAAGGTTGGGTAGTTTTGCACTCTGCAGCCGTTGCAGCACGAACCCGGCCGAGCGGCAAGCGGAGACATAGGGCTCGGTCCCGATCAAATCGTGCAGGGAGAGATCAAAAACTGCCTCCAGCCACAATATCCCTTCCGGCGTGACGGCAAGCGGATGCGGAACTCGGATGTTTTTGTCGCTTGTGGCACCAAAACCGTTTTTCTCGAGCGCTTGCAATTCTTCGAAAAGCCCAGCAGCCTTTTCCGGCCGCACCAGCTTGGCCACCAAGGAAACGGTTCGAGTTCGCTCTTGTACGCTCACGCTCAGAGTCCCCCGCCGTTCCAATCGGTAGCCCAAAACCTCCACTTTCGCCAGTTGCGCCGTGCCGTTCAGGCCAATGGCTCCGGCCAGGGGTTGCAAAAGACGGGGGCCGGAGGCCGAATCAAAGAATTGCACCAGCATTTTCAACTTTGGGTCGAAAGGAAAAATCGGCACCACCAGCCGAATGTCAGATACAAAAAAGGCGTTTGACTCCTTGGCATAGGCCGGAATCATATCGGCAGGGGATAAAAGGCGGCCGAAGAAAATCCGGGGTTGGCTGCCGTGCTCATCCACGATCGAGAAACGATACTGAACAAGAAATTTTCCCTCCCCCCTGGGAATGACCCGGGGGATATGGAAATTTTCTATCGCAACGGGACGGCCCCAGAGCCGGGTTAGTTGGGTCTGAAAAATTGATTGCATTTCCGCCTCGTTGGTGGCGGATGCGAGATGGGAATAGGCCGGGCTTGTTTTCAGCATAAAAGTTCCTCAACCGCCCGTAAAATCTCCTTTGTTTTTTTCGGCCATTCGGCTTCCAGGCGGCGGAAGGGGGAAACGGCAAGAAAGAAAAGCGAAAGCGCCGTCCACCAGTCAAGCTCTTTCGGTTTGATTTCGGCCTTGGCCCAGTCCGCATACGCTTCCGCCCAGCGCTGCGTCAACTCCAGACCGTTTTGCAAACGGCCTTCCAGTTCAAGCAATCGCAAATGGGCCGCAAAATTTCCCACGTCGGCCAAGGGATTTCCCGCATGGCTACGGTCGAAATCCAAAAAGCCGACCTTTTCCCCGTCGATGAGCACCTGCCCATAATAGAAATCACCGTGAACAAAAGCGGCGGCGAATTGGGAGTCCGGTGTTTGTTCCTCGAGCTTTACATATACTTTTTCGATTAAAGATGTTTGCTCGGGCAGAAGTGCCGCCAGCATTTTTTTGGTCTCGTTGGCTTCGGTCAAAAAGTCTGCGGGCCGCCAAACAGATAATTTTTCGTCAAAGACCTGATGCAGCCGTGCCAAAGCGGCGGCCGTTCGCTCAAGGGCTTGCGAAGTTGCCGCTGTTACGAGCAACTCAAGAAGCGGTTTGCCGTCCAGTGCTTCCATCAATAAGATTTGACGCTCCGGCTCGTAGCCATAGGGAGTGGGTGTGGTCAGAAGGGTTTCCTTGGACAAACTCCTCTTCAAAAACTGCATCCGTCGGAAGACCTCTTCCCCCTGTCTTTCCCCGTACACCCGCCAAAACACTTCGACTTTTCGCTTTTCCTCCGTTTGGTGATGAATGGCCTTCGTTTCCGAACGGAAAACCGCCCGGCGCTCCGGCTTATAGCGAACGAGTTCCGTTTCCAAGCGCTTGTCCGACAGACGCCATTGGTCGGGCGGATAGGCCGCGAGGTTTTCATAAAGAAATCGTTGCAGTTTCTTGGGTTCCTCCAAAATGCGCAGCCCGTCCAAGAGGGCATCGTTCGGAAAGACGAAAAGCAAGGCCGCAGCGGCATCCCAGCGCATCACGGAGGGGGCATAGGGAACGTCCACCCAGCGGTGGTTTTCGGCCTTGGTGGCGGCCAAAAAATATCCGTTGGTCGTCATTCCCTTGGCGTAGAAAACAACCAGCTCGCGCCCTCCCGTTTCCGGATTTTTTCGTTCAAACTCATAGGCCGCAAGGCAGCTTGTTTTCGGTTTGTAACGCACATAGAAAATGCGGCCCCCTTCCACTTCGACGCCGGAATCCCCGAGCGCTTCGCGGGCTTTCGCCGCATCCATAACGAGCGGCAGGCCGGTCAAAACCTCCTCCGGCGGCAGAGGAATTTTACTCACCGGCGACGGCGGCGGACTCGAATAAATTTCGCTTTTCATTTTGACCAAGCCATTCCTGGTAGAAAGCAAAAAAATTCCCTTTTTTGTCCAGCAATTCCTCAACCGTTCCCTGTTCCGCCACCCGTCCGGCTTCGAGATAGACCACCCGGTCGGCCAAATTCAAAAAATTGAGCCGGTGGGTTATCAAAAGCAGCGTGCGTCCTTCCTTCAAAGCTGAGAGCGCCTCCTGGGCCACTTTTTCCGCCTGCGGGTCCAGCCCGGTGGCCGGTTCGTCGAAAATCATGATACGCGAATCCCGCAGGGCGGCACGGGCGAAGGTGATGCGCTGGCGCTGACCACCGGAAAGGGTCTGGCCTCCCTCCCCCACCAGGGTGTTGTACCCCTCCGGCAAATTGCGGATGAAATCATCCGCCCCCACCTTGCGGGCTGCTGCTACGATTTCGTCAAAACCCGCCTTCGGATTACCGAAGGCGATGTTTTCCAGAATGGAGGTGCGGAACAAAAACGCCTCCTGCGAAAGCGAAGTAATCCGCTTGCGCAAGGATTGGATGCGGTATTCCCCGATTGGTAACCCATCGACGTAAAGACCTCCCGAAGTCGGCTCATAGAGCCGCAGAATCAGCTTGGCGACGGTCGACTTCCCCGCGCCGCTCGGCCCGATGATGGCGGTGGTCTTGCCTGCTGGCAATGTAAAGCTCACCTCTTCCAACGCCGGCTGTCCCGGCTGATAGGCGAAGCGCACCTTGTCAAAGCGAATTTCACCTCTGATATCCCGAGCGGAAATCCCCTCCGGCCGGTCGATGACTTCCGGCTGAATGTGCAGGATTTCCAAAATCCGCTCCCCGCAAACGGTGGCCTTGGCGGTGCGGGCTGAAAGCTGTGCCACGTCTCGTAACGGCTTGTAGGAAGTCCGCAAATAGGAAAGAAAAATCAATAGATTACCGGCGGTAAGCTGTCCGGCCAGAACCTGCTTGACACCGAAAAATAAAACCAAGACCGTTCCCAAAGCAGTCAAAACATCCACCCAGCGGGAATAGGCCGCTTCCAGCTTGGTCGCCTTGAGCCCCGCTTTGACGTCGGAGGAAACCGATTTTCCCAACAATTTTTCGTGCCATTTTTCCCGGCCGAAAACCTTGGTCACGCTGATGCCGGAAACTCCCTCGTAGGCGGCAGCGGAAAGCTGCCCTTCCTTTTTGCGCGCTCGGCGGGAGGCCTCCTTGATTTTTCCAGAAAAGCGCAAGGTCGTCAAAAAAAGAAAGGGCATCACCGCAAGGGCCAGAAGCGTCAGTTTCCAGTTCATATAAACCATCAGCCCAAGCATTCCCAAAACGATGAAAATCCGGCTCCCCAAGGTGATGAAAATCGAAGTCAAAAGCTCTTTCAATAGATTGATGTCCCCGGTCAGCCGCATCAAAAGCTCGCCGGTCTGGCGGTAATCGTGGTAGCTTTGCGGCAGGCGTTGGATGTGGGAAAAAAGCTCCAGCCGGATGGCACCGGAGAGTTTCTGGCCGACGGAGGCAAACAAAACGTTCTGGGCGTAGGAGAAAAGCGCCCCCAAGAGGGCCAATAGAATCACTCCGCCGGCCGCCAGAGTCAAAACCGCCATCGGGTCCCATTGGGAAAGGGGAGCCAAAAAGCTCCAATCCTTGTGCGTACGGGAAGGAATCAAGATGTAGTCGAAAACAATCTTCAGCGGCCAGGGGCGGGCCAGTTCCACAAAAGCCAAACCCAAGAGCGAAAGCCCGCCCAACGCCAAGCTTTTTTTATGCGGTTTCAAATGCTTGCCGAAATGGTGGAAAATCCGGGAAAGTCCGGACCAGTCCACCCGCGCAAACGGGAATTTGAATTTGAAGGTCATATTATTTTTTATCCACCAGCGACTTGAAAATTGCTTCGACCGTCTTCAAACGATTTTTCCAGCTATGTTTTTCTGCCGCTACCTTTTGGGCTTGCGCGCCCAAAAGCTCGCCCAATTTTCGGTCGGATTTCAAACGTAGAAGTGCGGCGGCTAATGCCTCCGAGTTTTCCGGTTGAACCAAAAGGGCGTTCTTGCCGTCCTCTAAAATTTCTGCCACCTGCCCGATTCGGGAAGCCACAATCGGCCGCCCTGCCGCCATATACTCAAAAATCTTGAGCGGGGAGAAATAGAAACTGTCCATCCGCGGATAGGGTGCGACCAGCACGTCCAGAGTTTTTAACGTTTTGGGAATTTTCTCAAAATCGACAGAACCGGTAAAAGCAACATGGTTTTGAATTTGCAGCTTCTGGGCCAGTTTTTCCAAGGAAGAACGCAGAGGCCCGTCCCCAACGATCTTAAGCTCAATATTCTGGTTTTCCGGCAGCCGCCGAAACGCTTCCAGCAAAAACTCCAGCCCATGCCACGGCTTCAAGCTGCCGACAAATCCGACAGTGAACTTCTCCTTCCTACTTTTTTCTGGTTTTCCATTCGAGGCCCCAACTTTAAGAAAAGGTCGAACGTCCACACCGTTCGGCACCACCGTAACGACCGCCTTGGGCGCAACGGAGCCGATATAATCCTTGACCGCATCGGAAACGGCCACGAGATGGCCGGCGTTGGAAAAAAGATACCCTTCCACCGCCCTGGCCAACGGTTCCAGCGTCAACTGCCGGTGGGTTTTCGCCTCTTCCACCAAGGGGGAGTTGACTTCCAGAACAAAGGGGAGCCGGTTTTCCTTTGAAAAGGAAAGCCCAGCAATGCCGAAAAGCGAATAGCGCTCATATACCAAATCAAACTTTTTGGTTTTTACCTGCATCAAAAGCTTCCGCAAGCCAAAGTTTTGCGCAAACGCCTTGCTTTCAGCCAGAAGATGAAATTCTTTTGAGTTTTCCTGGTGGAAAAAGTCCGCTTCTACTTTCGGCAGCTCAAAAATATCTTTGGCCTTCTTATTTGAATCGCCGACTCGGGCCGCCACCGTCGTCACCATATGCCCGACTTCTTTGAGCGTCTTGGTAAACTCCCGGATGTGAATCGAAGCCCCTTTCGTTCCCCAATAGGGGATTCCCGGGTCAAAAGACAAATACAAGATTTTCATGTCCCTTTTCCCGCCCACACCGGTGCCGGCATTTCGGAGCGGTTTCCCGGCGAGCTGTTTTCAACCGAAAGCCGGTAAGAGCTCTCCAAAGTCGCCGCGCTTTTTTTCAAATCAAACCGCTCTTCCGCCTTCTTTCTTCCTTCCTGTGCCAAACGGGCCGCCCAATCAGGAGAGGAGAACATTTTCTCGATGGCTTCGGCCAAAGCCGCCGGATTGTTCGGCGGTACCAAAAGCCCGTTTTTGCCGTCGTCTACAATTTCAGGTATCCCGGAAACGGTGGTGGAAACGACCGGACAGCCGGTTCCGAGCGCTTCCAAAAGCACGGTCGGCAGGGCATCCTGATTGCCGTCGGCATCCACTGTACAGGGCAAGGCCAAAAGCGAGGCTTGCTTTAAATAGGGGAGAACATCGGCCTGGGTTTTGGGGCCCGCAAAGCAAACGAGACCATCCAAACCCAATTCCCGGTTTCTGGCTTCAAGCGAACTTGCTTGTTCCCCCTGGCCGATGATGACGCAACGGAAGGAAATTTTCCTTTGCTTCAACAGAGCGCAGGCCTCCAAAAGGTCCGGAAAGCCCTTTTTGGGCACCAGCCGGCCAATGGAAAGGATAAGATTTTTCTCTCTTTGCAGATCCGGTTCATAATTGAAAAAATCCAAATTGATGCCGTTGTATAAAACCTTGATTTTTTCTGCCGGAACAGAAGGATAAGTCGATGTCAAGTAGCGGCGGTTGAACTCTGTGACCGTAATTACAAAACCGGCGGCTTTAAGCTTTTCCTCCAGCATTTTCTGGTTGACGGAGTTCTGGAAAATATCCTTGGCGTGGGCGGTAAAGCTGAAAGGCAGCCCGGAAATCCGGCTCGTAAAGTAGGCCGCCGTGGAAGGCAGACTGGCAAAATGGGCATGCAGATGCCCCAGTCCGCTTTTTACAGCGATGGCGGCCGCCCAAGCGGTGCCGAAAAAGAGTTCCATAAGTTGGGAATCGTTTTGGGGAATCAGCGTCTCTAAAAGTTTCCAAAGCTCGGAACGACAGGGAGAAAGGGTAGGCCAGTTTTCAGCCAAAACGGCCCACCCTTTTTTGGGCTCAAGTTCGTCCAGATAGTAAACCGGCGCTTTGATTTCTGCAGTCTGTGGATGAAACCGTCCTTCATTCGGCTTTTTCAAGGAAAAAATGGTGACCTCCACACCCCGGCGCTCCAGCTCCAGAATTTCGTTCAAAATGAAGGTCTCCGAAAGCCGTGGGTACATTTTGACGAAATAGCCGACTTTGAGCGGGTTCATTTCAAGACCCCTTTTTGTGCGAAAAGCAGCCGACAGAGTTCAGCCAGTTTGCTTGCCCCGTCCAAAGGCAAAAGATTTTTTTCTCGGGCTTCGGCAAGCGGGCTTTTGGGGTTGGCCAAATTAGACACAACCGTTTGATACAGCCGGTCCGGCGTTAGTTCCTCCGGCGAAATATAACTCACAAGACCCATTTCAAAAAGACGGCGGGCGCGCAAGAGCTGTTCCCTGCGCGGATAGATTCGGGGTATAATCAGCGCCTTGCGCGCCGCGCCTAAAATTTCGACAGTCGTGTTGTAGCCCCCCATCGAAATCACCAAGTCCGCTTCCGCCAGACGGCTGGGAAGCTCCGGCACAAACTCCTCAAAGCATAGTGAAAGATCCTGGGCCTGGACGGTGAACGCCTTTCGTTTGTTCTCCGGCATAAACGGGCCCAAAACGGCTGTGGTTTCGACGGCGAGCCGCTCCCCGTAGGCCAGAAGCATTTCAATGTAGGCGGCGACAATTTCGGCCCCATCCTCTCCGCCGCCGATGGTCAACAAAATTTTCCTGGTCTCGCCGTTGGCAACATTAGCTGAAGTGGACAGACGGGCAGAGTCGGCGATAAATCCGGTAAAGCTGGTTTTATCCTTCGCTGCCTGTCCAAAGCGGTAGGCCGAGACCGGGTCAAAAAACTCCGGCGTACCATAGATGAAAATGCGGTCGTACACTTCATCCAGAATGGGATAGACCCCTTCCGTTGTCCAGGTTTTGCAAACTTTTTCCGGCTCATCCAAAATGTCCCGTAAGCCCAAAACTAGCGCCGGAGCATCACTTCTGTTTTTCAGTTCCTCGAGGGTATTTCTAATTTCTCCTTTCATCCCGAGGGGAGCATGGTCCACCAGAAAGATGTGGGGTTGAAAGGTGCGAACCGCTTCAACAATCAGATTCTGTCGCAGTTCGAAAATTTTCTCGAAGGAGCTTCCCAGCGAGCGGGGCTGATAACGGTTTTCGCCCACTTTCACTACCGCCGGCAGTTTGATAAAATCGGTCCCCTCCGGCAGCCGGTAGCGCTCCGCCTGCGGCTGGCCGGTCACGATTAAAATCGAGCTTTGGGGATAGGTGGACGCAAACGCCTGGGCGATTTTCAAACAGCGGCGGAAATGCCCCAAGCCGAAGGTGTCGTGGGAATAGATTAAAAGTCGGGGTGCCTCGGCCGTTTTTTCGGCGCCGGTGGCCGGTACAGCGGGGACAGACTTAAGTTTCATACTTCTCCCGGTTTCTGCCCCATTCCGAGATAATTGAAACCGTGGCGGGTCAAGATTTCCGGCACCAAGAGATTGCGGGCATCCACGATATTTTTAGCCTTCATCCGCCCCCCAACGGCTTCCCAGTCCAACGCCATAAACTCCGGCCATTCGGTCAGGATTGCCAAAGCATCCGCCCCTTGGGCCGCCTCTGCGGGCTTGGGAGAAAGTTTCAACTCCGGCCAGAGCGTTTTCGCCTCCGCTTCCGCCACCGGGTCAAAAGCCTGCAACAAAGCCCCCTTGGCCGCCAGCCGTTTCATCACTTCCAAGGCCGGCGAACTGCGCAAATCGTTGGTATGGGCCTTGAAAGTCAGGCCCAGAATGCCAATGGTTTTTCCTTTCAAGTTCCCGAGCAAGCTCTCCAGTTTCTCCACAACTTTATCCGGTTGACGGCGGTTGGCTTCTTTCACCGCCTCGGCAATGGAGAGTTGCGTCCCATGTTTTTGGGCCAAATTCAAAATCGCTTCCAAATCCTTCGGCAGGCAGGAGCCGCCGAAGCCGGGGCCGGGGCTTAAAAACTCCGGGCTGATGCGGGAATCCAACCCCATCCCACGGGTCACCTCGGTGACATTGATTCCTGCCGCGTCACACAGATTGGCCAGCTCGTTGGTAAATGTCACCTTGGTCGCCAGAAAAAGATTGGAGGCGTACTTAATCATCTCCGCCGTTTCGTTGTTGGTGACCACGATGGGGCAGGCATTCATCATCCCGACCCGGTAAAGTTGGGCGACCGTCTCGATCGCTTCCGGGCGGTCCCCGCCGATGACAATCCGCTGCGGCCGGAAAAAATCCAAAACTGCCGTCCCCTCCCGCAAGAATTCCGGATTGGAAACGACCGCAGTTTGTTTTTTTTCGGCTCCGTTTCGGAACAACAAGTTTCGCACTTGCGAAGCGGTGCCAACGGGCACGGTCGATTTCAAAACAATTATCTGCCTAGGCTCCAGAAGGGGAATTAGGTTTTCAATCACTTCAAAAACCGCCGACAAATCCGCCTCGCCGGAGGAAAGGGAAGGGGTTCCCACCGCTAGGAAGATGGCTTGCGCCCCTTTTACTGCTTCCGCCAAATCCGCGCGGAAAGAAAGCCGCTGCCGGCGCAAATTGGCCGTAATCAATTCCGGCAGGCCGCGCTCGTAGATGCGCACTTTGCCGGCGCGCAGCTCATCCAGTTTTTGCGAATCTTTTTCGATAAGGAAAACGGTATGGCCGAACTGGGCAAATCCGGCCGCCGCCACCAGCCCCACAAACCCGCCGCCGACAACGGCCACCCGCAGGCCGGTGGGGGGATAAACAGGCAGGCCGGACTCGGTCGCCAGCCCGTGTGAAAGCTCAAGTTGCTCGATGACTTCAGCCGGTTTGGCAGGCGTGCGTTTCAATTTCCCTTCCTTGGCGGGCCGATTTTCCGGCCGGGAAAGAAGACCGGGTGGCCGCATGTTAGTTCATCAATGGAGCGATTGACTCTACTAACAGTCAAAAGAATAGCAACCGCCGGGCTGTTTGTCAACCGGACAGCGGGCAAAACAGGGCCCGACACTCGTTTTTTTTGATGAAAAATAAACGTACCTCCGCGCATTGTCTAAGAATGCGTATCAAATCGGATGCCGGGGCAGGGGCAAAAGGGCAACCTGAAGATTACCAGGTAATTACAAAAAAAGTGAGACGTTCTTATCCCTGCAGGTCTGGTTTATTTCAACCGGTTGGTTGATTTCAACCAATCAATACTTGAGTCCGAATTTCTGCACCCGGTAACGCAGCGCTTCGCGGGTCAACTTCAATTTCCGGGCCGCTTCGGAAACGTTGCCGGACGATTCCTCCAATGCGCGGACAATCAACTGCTTTTCCACCTCTTCAATGTCGATGCCGTCCGGCCCAAAATCCACTTTTACTTCGGAATTCGAAGCGACCGCCACCGCGGCAGCCGCTTCGGTCTGCAGCCGCAGCTCGGCCGGTTCAATCGTCTCGCCCGCCGTAAACAGGGCGGCCCGCTCCAAAAGTTGCCGGAGCTCCCGCACATTCCCCGGCCAGATGTAGGACAAAAGTGCCTTTTTGGCCGCCTCCCCCAATTTTTTCAATTTTTCCCGACCTGCTTTCTGGCCGGATATCCGCTGCAGAAAATGCTCGGCCAAAAGCAAAATGTCTTCTTTTCTTTCCCGCAAGGGGGGCAGCGTAAGGGTGACGTGGTTCATACGGAAAAAAAGATCCTGCCGGAACTGTCCGTTTTTGACCGCCTGCTCCAAATTCCGGTTGGTGGCGGCGATGATGCGCACGTCGATGGACAAATCCCTAAGCCCGCCCACATGACGCAGTTTTTTCTGCTCAATCAAGCGTAAAAGCTTGGCCTGCGACTCCAGCTGCAGCTCCCCAATTTCGTTCAAAAAAAGAGTCCCGCCTTCCGCCACCTCTGCCAATCCCCGTTTCGACTGCCGGGCGTCGGTAAAAGCCCCTTTTTCATAGCCAAAAAGCTCCCCCTCTTCCAAACCGCGCGGGAGGGTGGGGCAGTTCACTTCGATAAACGGAGCGGCAGCAAAAGCGCTTTTGTAATGCAAGAGCCGGGCAACCAAATCCTTCCCCGTGCCGGTTTCCCCCAGAATCAAAACCGGCGGCAATTCGGAAACTTTTGCGACGGATAAGCCGGAAAGTTTTTGGATGAAATCCCGTACCTCGCGTGCCTTTGAACTTTCTCCCAAAAATTCCTCTTCTGAAAGCCGCTCCGCCTCCCGTTTTTGGTAAAAGGAAACCGTGTGCGCCAGCCGGGCGTGCGCCAAGGCCCGCTCGATGGCAATTGCCACTTCGTCCGTGTCCAACGGCTTGCGCAGGAAATCAATGGCTCCGAGCTTCATCGCTTCCACTGCCGAGGCGATGGTGCCGTAGGCCGTGACAATGATGACCAAAATGTTGGAATCGGTTTCCCGGATTTTCTTCAAAGCCTCCAAGCCGGAAAGCCCGGGAAGCTGCATATCCAAAAGAACGATTTCGGGCAAAATCTTATCCAAAAGTGGAAGCCCTTCCTCCGCCGTCCCCACGGCTGCGGCCTCATGCCCTCGTTGGGCCAGGGCGCGCGCAAGGGAACGTCCCAAAAGAATCTCGTCATCAATGATTAAAATCTGCGCCACTTAACCTACCTCCCGAAATAAGGGCAAGGTGAGGGTTACCGTGGTTCCGACCCCAGGCGTGCTCTCCACTTTAATGGAACCGCCGTGTAAATCCAGAATTTTTTTGGCTTGCGCCAGACCTAGGCCGGTGCCGCCCGGCTTGTCGGTTACGAACGGCCTGAAGACCTTCTCAATAAAAGTGGGGGAGATTCCCTTGCCAGTGTCGGTGACCCGCAGGATCGCCTCGCGGTTGCCGGTTGAGGCCACGATGGTCAAAGTTCCGCCAACCTCCATTGCTTCGGCGGCGTTGACAATCAAAGCCGAAAGCACCTGTTCAACCAAAACCGGGTCAGCCAAAACCGGGGGAAGCGGCTCAAGGCGGATGGTGCGGCTGATTCTTTTGGATTCCAAGAGCGCCTCATGCAAGCCAAGCGCTTCGTAAACCAACTGCGGCAGCTCCGTTTTAGTCGACTGCAGATCGAGCGGCTTGGCAAATCCCAAAAGCCGCTGTATCCACATATCGAGCTTGTCCACGGACTGAATGATGTCCGAAAGCGAGTCCTTGATGGCTGGCTGGCCTGCGTTTTCCGCCAGCATCACTTGCGAAGCAGCCCGGATGCCAGCCAGGGGATTGCGGATGTTATGAGCGGCAAAGGAGGCCAGTTCACCCAAAGCCGCCAGACGCTCCTGCGCCCGCAGTTTTTGCTCATACCCTTTCAACGCTTCCGCCATCCGGTTGATGGCACCTGCCAGTTCCCCCCATTCATCCCGGCTGCCGATTGCCGCCCTGGCCTCAAAATTTCCCCGACTAATTTTGGCCGTAACCTGACCCACCTCCGCAATCGGGCCCGCCAGCCAGCGCTGCAGCAAAAAAACGGTGACGACAAGTTGGACCAACGCCAAAAGCGCCGCGCCTCCCACCAGATAGGCGATGAGATTGCCCGAACCGGCGGCCGCCGCAAGGGCCACGTTTTCCAGTCCCTGATAATATTGATTTAACACCGCTACATCGGAGGTTACCTCGTCGCCGATTTCCTCCAGTTTTTCCGCCGGCCGCTCCTTCGGATTGCGCACCCCCGCGCCTGAGGGCTGGAAAATGTTTTGTGCCACGTAAACCAGTTCCCGCTGGGTCTCCTCCAGCGCCTCGAGATGATCGGTTTCCTCTTCGCTTTTGGCGGCCGCCTTCAATTTTTCCATCTGCATGGCCACCCGTTTTTGAATGCTCCAGAAACCAGTTTTGGCTTCTATATCGCTGGAAAGAAAATCACTGCCGGATGAAATCTGGCGGTAGATATCGGCCCGCAAACGCTCCGCGGCTATTCCCTGGTTGTAGGCCCGCGAAAGCTCTGCCGCTGCGCTCCGCCAGCGCCCGGAGGCCCAAAAAGCAGATGCCCCGATGGCCAAAACGACCAAAAACAAAAACAGGTAACTGAATGTCAGTTTGGAACGAATGGTCATTGGTTAAAAATGCCGGAGTTCTTGAACCAAAGCACAGTTTCTCGCAGGGAGCGGGAAAAATCGGCCTTCGGCGCAAAGCCCAGCACCTTCCGGCTCCGCTGGACGTTCGCCCAGGTATGTAGCACATCCCCTTGTTTGCGTGGAGAGAACTCCGGTTTTGATTTGGTGTTAAGAATCTTCTGAATTTCGGCAAGGAGCTTGTTCACCGAAACCCGCTTTCCGGAGCCGACGTTGAAAACGCTGCCGACCGCTTTTTTCGAACGGGCGGCCCGTTCGGCCGCCCGAACCACGTCCCCCACATAAACGAAATCACGGGTTTGGTTGCCGTCGCCGTATATGGTGGGAGTCTGACCGGTCAGAAGTTTGCGAGTAAAATTCGGAATGGCATTGGCATACTGCGAAAAAGGGTTCTGCCGCGGGCCGTACACGTTGAAAAGCCGCAGAGCCACCGTCTCCAGCCCATACAACCGCCAATACAACGAGCAGAGTTGTTCGCCGGCGAGTTTGGAGAGAGCATACGGGGACTCCGGTTGGGGTGGATGGGTTTCTTTGAAGGGGAGTTTGGGATATTCGCCATAAACCGCAGAGGAAGAGATGAAAATTACTCGTCTTACTTTCGCCCGCCGTGCCGCTTCCAACACGTTATAGGTACCCTTTAGATTCACCTCCCACGTGGTGTGCGGCTCTTCCAGCGAAGTTAGAACGGAGACCACCGCCGCCAAGTGGAAAACGACATCGGTTCCCGGCAAAAGACCAACCACCGTCTCAAAGTCCCGCACATCCCCTTCGATCACCTGAGCCCGTTCCAGGCCGGACAGATTCTCCCTCCGGCCGGAAGAAAAATTGTCCAGAATTAGGGCTGAATTCCCCTGTTGGAGCAGAGACTCAACAATATGGGAACCGATAAAACCCGCCCCGCCGGTTATGACAGTTCTGACTTTACCCATCTTTTTTTATTTCCATTTCAAGAGATGAAGACAACCCGTGGGGCCTGCTCACGTGGCGAAATATACAACTTCCGCCAATAGAGGCAAACGGAGGCAGTCGAAAGGGGGCGCTGTCGGGTGCGCACGGATAGCACCATCGAGTCGTAAAAAGGAAGGAAGTCCTTGCCAACTGTTGTCAAATCTCCGGAATTGTAAACTTAGGAAAACCAATTCGTCGGGTTCCCAACCCAAAAGGGGTTCGGTTTAGATTTGCCCTCCGTGCAGTTCGTAAATTTAGCGCCGGTTCGCAACCAAATACGAATTTCTTGCGTATAATGTTGTAGAAATGGGCCGCCTTGGATGGTCAAGTTATTGAAAACCAGCGGTTTAGGCAAACAAAAAGTGTTTGCGATAAGTTTCTTGACAGAAAGTTTGATTGGCGTATATTGAAATTTTGTCTTAAAAAACGATTAGGCGGCCCAAAAGCTCGCACGGCCGCGGAGGAGGAGTAGAGTTGGTTCGCATGCAAAACCAGCGGTTTCTTAGTTATTTCTTTATGGCCGGCTTTTTCACCTTGGTCGGCATCTTTATTGCTACCGGGCTGGATCTGCCCAGCCGAAGCGTCAGCCAGGAAAAAAGAAGCGCTACCTATCTTAATGCGGGGGTGGTATCCCCGTTCGCGGCCGTGGTGGACCGGGTGCGGGACGGAGTGGTGAACATATCTGCCGAAAAGGTGGAGGATTTGAGCCGCTATCATTCCTGGTTTCCGTTCGGCGACCGGCGCAGGGTTCCAAGTTATTCGCTGGGTTCCGGGTTTATTTTCGACCCGGAGGGATACATTCTCACCAACAACCATGTGGTTTCCGAGGCAACAGAAATCTGGGTGACCCTTTCCGACCAGTCCCGCCACAAAGCCCGACTGATCGGCTCTGACAAGGAAACCGATGTAGCCGTGTTGAAAATCGAACAGGAAGGGAAGCTTTCAACCCTCGACCTGGGGAATTCCGATTCGTTGCGGGTCGGGGATTGGGCCTTGGCGATAGGTAACCCGTTTCCGCAGGAAAATCTGGACCGGACGGTAACGGTGGGGGTGGTTTCCGCCAAGGGACGCTCCAATCTGCAGTTCGGCCGGGATGAGACCCCCGCCTACCAGGATTACATCCAGACCGACGCCGCCATCAATCAGGGGAACTCCGGCGGGCCCCTGGTTGACATTCACGGACAGGTGGTGGGAATCAACTCCGCCATCGCCTCTCCCTCCGGCGGCAACGTGGGAATAGGGTTTGCCATTCCGATTAACCTGGTCAAGGAAATTCTTCCCGAACTCTTGCGTTCCGGCAAGGTCACCCGGGGCTGGATGGGAGTTTCGTTGCAGGATTTGACCAAGGATTTGGCCGCGTCGTATGGACTAAAATCGAACGAAGGGGTCATTCTCTCCGAAGTTTTTGAGACCGGTCCGGCTGGCGCTGCCGGGCTCCGGCAAGGGGATGTCATTGTGAAGTTCAATGGTAAGAAAGTAACCGATGTTACCCAGTTCCGCTTCTGGGTCGCCTCCTCCGGTCCCGGAAAGGCCGTGCCAGTTGAGGTGCTGCGTAACGGCAAGCCAATGTCTTTTACCGTACGACTGGCCGAACGGAACGCCTCTTTAGCTTCCCTGTCCAACCGGCAAGAGCGCCCGTCCGCTCCGGCCGATACGCGGCTGGGAATGGCCATTCGCTCCGCTACCAGGGAATTGGCCCAGCGTTTTGATGTCGAGTATCATCCTGGGGTTATCGTAATGAACGTGGAGCCGGGAAGTCCAGCCGACCGGAAGGGGATTGAACCAGGCTTTATTATTTCCGAGGTGAACGGCCAGCCAGTCGTTTCGGAAAGTGAGTTTCTGGAAGCTTTGAAGGGAGCCCGCAAAGACCGCCCCCTCTCCCTTTTGATTCGGGATTTGGATTCCCAGCCCAGCTACCTGGCCCTGCGGGCCGGAGAATAGGAACGATTGAACCGAAAAATTTGTTTTAAGTATTCCAAGCGGTTCGCAGTTGCATAGGACCCGAACCGGTAACTGAAGAAAGAGAAAAAAACGTGGCACGGCAGTCGAAAAAATACCGGGACGAGGATCGTTCGCTCGATTTGTACTTAAAGGAAATCGGCGAGACCCCCTTGATCACAGCCGCCGAGGAGGTGACTTTGGCCAAGCTCATCCGGGCCGGCGACCAGGAGGCCTTGGAGAAGCTGACTAAAGCCAATCTGCGCTTTGTGGTCTCGGTGGCCAAGCAGTACCAGAATCAGGGGCTTTCCTTGGCCGATTTGATTAACGAAGGAAACATCGGACTGATTAAGGCGGCCAAGCGGTTCGACGAGACCCGCGGCTTCAAGTTCATTTCCTATGCGGTCTGGTGGATTCGGCAGGCGATTTTACAGGCCTTGGCCGAACAGTCCCGAATCGTGCGGCTGCCATTGAACCGGGTCGGCACGCTTCACAAAATCGGCAAGGTTTCCGCTGCGCTGGAGCAGGAATTGGGGCGGGACCCCTCGGCGGATGAGATCGCCAGCCAACTTTCGCTGACCGAAGGGGAGGTCTCCGACACCTTGAAGATTTCCAATTCCCACCTCTCTTTGGATGCTCCGTTTTCCACGTCGGAGGACAATTCGCTGATTGACGTCTTGGAGGACGACAACCAGCCATCTCCGGATGAGGAGCTTCTGCGGGATTCGCTCCGCTCGGAAATCGAAAAGGCCTTGGACACTCTGACCCCGCGCGAAGCGGAGGTCATCAATTTGTACTTTGGGTTAAACCATGAAAAGGCTTTGACTTTGGAAGAGATCGGCGCCCGCTTCAATTTGACCCGCGAGCGGGTGCGTCAGATTAAGGAAAAGGCGATTCGCCGCCTGCGGCATGCTTCCCGCTCCAAGGCCTTACGGGCTTATTTGAACTGAAGCTTTCGGGCCTCTAACCGGTTCAAAAGATTGCCCGCTCGTGAGAGCCGGTTTTTCGGTATCACCTCCCCACAGCCGCTCCGAGATCCGGGGCGGCTTTTTTACTGTCCGTAGACAAGCAAAAATTGATCTTCCGGCGAAAATTTCAACCATTAACATGGAGGCGGGTCCCCCCGAAAAACAAGGTTCAATTCGATTACCACGTCGGCGGGGGACAGGCCGTTGCTGCAATTCATGTCCGCATAGCATAAATTGCAATCCCCTCCCGCCGTACCGTTGCCGTTTCCCGAAAAAACGCAGTTAAGCATCAAAACCACATCCGCCGGTGTAAACCCGTTTACTCCGTTCATATCTCCTTTGACGGAAACGCAGGAAAAATCGGTGAGACCATAAACATAGGCTTTGCCGGCGTCTTCCAACCCGTTCGGGTCGGCAAAATAAGCCCCCATGATAATATCCGCTTTTCCATCCCCGTTCACATCCCCGGCGGAGGCGGCGGAGACCCCCAAAAAGTCACCGGACGAATCGCCATCTTTCTGGTAAAGCAGGGAGCCATCGGCGCCGGAATACAGATAGATCGAGCCGGCCTCCGGGTTACCATTCGGGTCAGCATTCGGAATGCCGAGGATGAAATCGGCTTTTCCATCCCCATCCACGTCCCCGGCCGAGGCCACGGGGAAGCCCAATTGGTCGCCGGCCGAATCACCATCTTTTTGATAGAGCAGCGAACCATCGAATCCAGAATAGACATAGGCTGAACCGGCGTTGATGCGTCCTCCCGGATCGGCGCGAAAAGCACCAACGATAAAATCCCCTCTCCCATCTCCATTCACATCTCCAGCCAAGTCGACGGACCTCCCCAACCGGTCACCGGCGGCCGTGCCGTCTTTCTGATAAAGCAGGGAGCCGTCGGCGCCGGAATAAAGATAGGCCGACCCGGCATCGGCCCGTCCGCCCGGGTCGGCGGTGACTGCTCCGATGATAAAGTCGGCCTGTCCGTCTCCGTTTACATCCCCGGCGGAGGCGACACAGATTCCCAGCTGGTCACCGGCGGCGATACCGTCTTTCTGATAAAGCAGGGAGCCGTCGGCGCCGGAATAAAGATAGGCCGAACCGGCATTCAGAAGCCCTCCGGGGTCAGCCCGGTAGGCCCCGATAATAAAATCATCTCTTCCATCTCCGTTGGCATCTCCAGCAGAAGCTACAGAGACACCGAGATTGTCACCGGCCGCACTTCCGTTTTTTTGGTAAAGGAGAGAACCGTCGGCTCCAGAATAGACATAAGCCGACCCGGCATCGCGGATACTGTCTGGGCTGGCATACATGGCACCGATGATGAAATCCGCTTTCCCGTCTGCGTTTACATCGCCGGCCGAAGCCACCGAAGAACCCATCTGGGCGCTGACGGTTTCCCCGTTTTTTTGAAAGAGCAACATCCCGTTGGCGCCGGAATAAAGATAGGCGGCGCCGGCATTGCCAAGAGTGTCGGGAGTGGCATAGGGGGCCCCTACGATAAAATCGGCTTTTCCGTCGCCGCTCACATCCCCGGCCGAGGCGACCGAAATTCCGAAATAATTTCCTGCTGCGGCTCCATTTTTTTGATAAAGCAGATTAAAACTCTGACCGAAGCTAAAAGAAAAAAAGAGGAACGAAAAAAGCCAGGCGACAACAAAAACCCTCTGGCGCTGCCACGAAAATAAAACTGGAGAACCAAAAACTAACGCCACAATGCTCCCTTTTCGGATTGTTCAATCTTCCGTCGGATTTAATATACTCTTTTTTTTCGATTCTTTGTCAAGAGTTTTTTAAGGATTCTTGTCCGTGTAAAATCGCAGTATATTATGCTTTGATGTCAATTAAAACTTGGGGAATGGCTATATTTCTTGTGGGCCTTCTCCTTTATCAGTTTCTTAGTTTCAATCTTATTCAGGACGATGCGTTTATCTCCTTTCGTTACATACGGAATTTTCTGGACGGGCACGGGCTGGTCTTCAATATTGGAGAGCGGGTGGAGGGGTACACCAATTTCTTCTGGATTATGCTGCTGGCTTTTCTGTCCAAATTGGGGCTGCCTTTAATTGAAACGGCCCGTTGGGCGGGAGTCCTGGCGGCGGTTGGAACGTTGGGGGTAGCTCTGTACGCCGTCCGAAGTTTCTATCCTCAACGCGGCTGGCTCTGGATAATCTCGGTCCCTTTCCTGTTGGCCACCAATGGGACTTTGGCCTATTGGGCTGGCTCCGGGCTGGAAACCGCCCTGTTCACCCTCTTGGCCGCTATAGCAGCCGTCACCTACTTCTCCCGACCGGCTTTTGCCCTGCTCTTTCTGGCTTTAGCCACCCTCACCCGTCCCGAGGGAGGGCTTTTGGCCTTTCTGTTCGGGATAGCTGGAATAGTACTCAGGCAGAAAAGCTGGAAGGAAACGGTGACTTTCTGGGGAGTTTTTGCGCTCCTGCTTCTCCCTTTTGCCGTCTTCAAGTACTTTTACTACGGTTCCCTGTTGCCCAATCCCTTCTATGCCAAGACCGGGTTTTCCGCAGAATATCTGCAAAGTGGGCTGGAGTACGTTTGGCTGTTCCTGAAGCACTACGGAGGCTACGGACTTTTCCTGATTTTCCCCATCTTCCTTTGGAAAAAACTTTCACCCTTCTCCCAATTCTGCCTGCTTTTCTCCCTCGGTTTTACTCTCTATCTTATTTTCATTGGCGGAGACGTGCTCAAAGCCCACCGATTTTTTGTGCCAATTCTCTCTTTTTTGTACTTCCCCCTGAGCGACAGCCTGCATCAATTTTTGGCGAACTGGTCGCAGAAAAAATTCGCTTTTGCGGTGGTTCTGTTTATCATTGGAACAGTTTCATATCGGTTCCCCAAAAACTATCTTGATCTTGCGGCTTCTTACGAACGGATATTAGTGGAAAAAATGGAAAATTCGGCGCGGCTTTTTTGTGCAAAATAATTATGCCAAAAGTTTTGCAACCTCGACCATTGGTGCCTTTTCGTACTATGTTGGGAATCGACGCGTCATCGATATGCTGGGGCTGACCGAGTCGGTCATAGCCCGGAACCCCGAACAAATTGAAGGAATTGTCTCCTCCTGGAGGGAAAAGCATTTCAACGCGGCATACGTCCTTTCCCAAAAACCGGATGTCATTCTGTTTTCCACCGAAATGAAACCTTCCTCCCCGCCCGAACGAGCACTGTTCCTTTATCCTGAATTTAGAAGAAACTACCGACTAGAGTTTCTTTTCAGCTACCCCCAGCTTTCCATTTTTTACCGGAAATTCAAGGACTATTCAAGCGTGTCCCGGCCGGACCAACCGGCTCGCTTTGCAAACCTGTTGAATGAGGGCCTGAATTTGACGAAAGTGGATAATGTGAAGGCGGCCCGGATGCTTTATGAAGCCATTTCGACCGGAGCAAAGGACTGTTCGGCTTTGTATTTGATGACGGGTTATGTTTTTTCTTTGGCGGGCCTTCAGGATTCAGCAGCAGTCTATTTTCAGAAAGGACTATCTCTGGATAACGACGGCCCTCTTGGCCAGTGGTATTATTCTGTTCTCCTGTACAACCTGGGTCGGCGCGAAGAAGGTATGAGGCACCTTACTATTTTGAATCAAACTCATCCAACGGCCGAGTATTTGGTTACAGATTTTCTAAAATCTCGTGGTGTTTCCCTCCCAAAAAGTAATCTGTTTCTCTATTGACTGTTTAACTTTGCATCCGGCATATTCTCACCGTGCAACAAAAGCGGTACTTTTTGCTTCCTGCCGACATTGCCACGTTGGCTTATCTTCTTGTCATCTCGATTCTAATCATAATTTTCAACCCTCAACTCCGCGGCTGGTGGCGGTTTTTGCTTTTGCATCTGGGGATTGCTTCATCCATCCTGTTTATAGCGACCATTCGCTGGGAGCATGCGGTCTATCGCTTCTTTAGAAATTGGTATCCATTTTTACTAATAACCTTCCTGTTCTGGGAGTCAGAAAACTTTGTGCATTTGATTTTTTCGGACTGGAAAAATGAATGGCTGATTGCCGCCGATTTCCAATTATTGGGTGGACACCCGACCGTGGCGTTGGAGCAGATTACCAGCCCCTATGCAACCGAGTTTTTTGAGTTTATTTACTTCACTTACTATTTCGTTCCGCTCTTTGGGCTGTGGATTTATCTCAAACAGTCGGAAAGAAATTTCCAACAGTTCGCTGCCCACTACTTTTTGGCTCTTTATCTCGGCTATTTGGTTTTCACCTTAGTCCCCGCTGAAGGGCCCTGGAAGACTTTGGCCGGGCAGCAGACGATGCTAATTGAAGGGAAATGGTTTTTCCGGCAACTTAATGATTACCTGCATCACCAAGGCGCCATCGTGGGGGGGTGTTTTCCCTCCACCCATCTATCCGCCGCCACGGCGGTGGTCTTTGCCACGGCGCGATGGGACAAAAAAATGTTCTGGGGAAGCGTAGTTTGGTTTGCCTTCCTGTTTTTTTCCACCGTTTACGGCCGATACCATTATGTAGTGGATGGGTTGGCCGGACTGGCCGCCGGAGGAATAGCTTTCGGACTTTCGACCTTGTTGACAAAACGCATATACCCAGAAACTGTCCCAAATGCTCGGGACAGAGAAACGAGGTGAACGGATGGAAGCAAACATTATAACCATAGCCCGCATCGCTTTGGTTTTTGTGGCCATTGCTTTCTTTGGTTCGGGCTTTTGGGCGAATCTTTTGGCCACCCTACTTGTGGCCGGGGTTATTTGGATGGACGCCTGGGATGGCTATGTGGCCAGAAAGCTGGGGATCGCCTCCAAGCTTGGGGCGCTTTTGGATATCACCGGCGACCGGATCGTGGAAAACGCCCTTTGGATTTACTTTGCCGTCATCAACATGGTGCCGCTTTGGATGCCCTTGGTGGTGATTTCCCGAAGTTTCATCGTCGACAGTTTGCGCGCAGTCGCCTTTGCCGAAGGAAAAACCGCCTTCGGCCCGGACACGATGATGAAATCGCCCCTAACCAAGTTCTTGGTCGCCAGCCCTTTTTCCCGCGGGCTGTATGGCTTTGCCAAAGCGGCTGTGTTTATCTGGTTCGGGCTTATTCTTACCCTGGTTGCCGCCGCCGCTGAAGGGCTCTTCCTTTTGCCCCAAGGCCTGTTCCGCTTTATTGTAATCATCGGCGACCTTTTGGCCTATATGACAGTGATACTATGCCTGCTCCGCGCCCTCCCAGTCATCTGGGATGCGTGGCCCTTGGTGGTCAAAAAACAGTACCCCTGCTCGGACGAAATCTGAGTCATAGAAGCCGTGGGCACTAAATAAAACGGCCCCGCGCCTTTCACCGGGGCCGTTTTCGTTTGCCGTCTTTACCTTACTGCTGTCCTCCCGAACCAAGGCCGTCCCCTTCCTCACAAACGGCCCACTTCGAAAAGTGGAGGATGGAAAAAGTGGCCGTGCCAGCTATGACCGTGGCAGAACCGGCTCTCTCCCACTTTTTCGTGGTCGGGTTGTAATACCAAAGGACGAGTTTTGTGCCGTCCGGCTCTCGAGCTCGGTGGGTCAAAAGGGCCGGTTTTAGAAAAGAAAGCCCGTCCGGGCCGAAGTCGTAGAAGGTGGCGTTTTCATACGCATCAAATCGCGCCGAGGCGGTGATGTACACGGGTGAAAGCAAACTGCCGGTCGGTATGGTTAAAAGGGAAACCCGGTTGGTGTTCTGAATCGGGATAAATAGTGTGCCCCCCAGCCAGCCGATTAGCTTGCCGACGGTATTCCCCAAAAGACCTCCGCCCAGCGACAAACTGTTTTGCGGTCCCGTGGAAACCACCCCGGCCTGTGGATTGGGCGCCTGACTCCCAACCGGCGCGGTAGGCGTTTTCTGGCTGCAGCTGAAAACCAGGAAGAAAAGGGCAATGCCGATTACCCCCACCCCTCCGGCCAGATGCGCAATGAACTTACGCAGTGGTCGCATACTCTATCTCCTTTCCTTTCTTTGTTATGGCATTTATCATTGATTTCGCGTTCTTCGCTTACTGCCCTCCGGAACCGAGGCCGTCGCCGTCGTAGGGGGCTCCGTAGGTGGAGAAATGTTTGATGACGAAAACGGCTTGACCGTTTTGCACCCGGGCTGTGCACTCCTCTTCCCATTTTTCAGATACCGGATTGTACCAAGAAAGAGTCAAAACCGTCCCATCAGGAAAACGAGAAGGCTGCACCAGATAACAATCTTTCATGTAAACCAGCCCATCCGGGGAAAAATCGTATATCGCCACCGACATTTTTTCGTCCCGGGTGGGCACCAAATTGGCCCGCAAACTTAAATTCCAGTTTTGATCCAGTGCGCCGTTCGGAATGACCAGAAGAGCAGTATCCTTTGTGCCAATCGGCAGCTTGATGGTGTATCCAGAAGAACCGACCGATTTTTCGACCGTTTCGCCGGCCTCCGCCGCCGTGTAATCCAGCGAGTCCGGGTTAAAAACCACCGTATCGGCTTCCGGCTCCTCTGCAAATTCTTCAAATACTTCATAGTATTTCCGGTACGGTTTTTTTGTAACCCCGCCGGAAGAGTTTTCAACTGTCGCAGATTGTAGAGCGACGGGCTGGCCCGACGGAGCCGTGGGAATTTTTTGGCTGCAGCTAAATACCAACAAGTATAGTGCTATTCCGACGACGCCCGCGCCGCCGAGTAAATGGCAGAAAAACCTACGCAGTGGGTTCATGGGCAACCCCTTTCGCCAAGGGTTATAGAAAACTGCAATGTTATGGGAAGCATTATCAAATTAAGCCTTTTTCCTTTCCTCCTCTTTTTCCGCTTCTCGATTTGCGCAAACAGTGTGCGGGCTGAAAAATTTTCCCGAAAAACCTAATCCACTGCCTTTCTTAGGGTTGCGCAAGAACAAGCAAACTAAAAGCCGCCTTTGGAAATAAATATTGCCATTTTTTATAGGGAAAATCCCATAATGGTATGGGCCAAGAACCACACCTCAAGCGGGCACAGACAATCATTTTTTGCTTGATTTTACCCTTCAATTTTTTTTAACTTCTGTCAATAATTTGTTAGTTAACAATTGTAAAATGACAAGAGGAGTGCGAGGGAAGTGAATAGTGCAAAAGCAGTTACAATGAACACGAGCAAAATCTGGCTGCGCAGCCGGGAATGGGATTTGGTCTGGATTACCGGCTCGGCCGTTTTGGTGGCCTTTCCCATTTTAATGTACAGTTTTTTCAAAACCGATCAGGCCCGCATCATTATAAATCTGATCGTGACAGTTTTGGTGGGCGGCCCACATATGTACGCCACCGCCACCCGCACAGCCATGGAGCCGAACTTTGTCGGCCGCTACAAATTTCTGTTCTTCCTTGGCGTATTGGTCATCCCGATGGCCGTGATTGCCCTGACTTTAACCTCTTATACGCTGCTTTTGACCACCTTCTTCTCCTGGGCTTCCATTCATATCTTGCACCAGGCCTCCTACATCGCCGGGCGGTACAACGACCGTAGCCTCGTTCCGATGTCCCGCTCTTCCCGTTTATTGGATTATGCCTTGATAGTCAGCTCCCTCTATCCGATTGGCGTTTACAAACTGGTGGAGGGGACCTTTCAAATCGGGCCGACCAAGTTGCTCTTTCCCCCCTTTTTGCAGACCCATCTTTTGACTTATCTTGCTTTCGCTTTCTTCATCGGCTGCCTGATTCTTTTCACGGCCCGCACGATGCGGGAGATCCGCACGAAAACGGCCAACTGGCCCAAAATCGTTTTTGTATATGCCACGGCCGCGGTGGCCTTTGTCGTGCCGGCTTTTAACGAACTGGACACCGCCTTTCAGGGGTTCAATACCTGGCATTCCCTGCAGTATCTTGCCTTGACTTGGCACATCAACCAACTGCGCAAACAGAAAGGGGCCATCGGAAGTCCCTTCGTGAACAAAATGATGGAAGGGGAAAGCACCCGGAAATTTTATGGCTTCAACGTGCTTTTGACTCTCATCGCCGGGGCTTTCATTTACGTGGTGTACAAACTTTCCGGCTTTACCATCGACCAGAGCTACTATACGGTGGTACTTTCCTTTCTGCTCTTGCACTACTATCTGGATCATTTCCTCTTCTTTTCCAAAGAAGATGAGTTGAAACCGGCCTTTTCCCCCGCACGGGCGTAACAATGGGAGCGCTCTGCAACATCGGCCCCAAGGAGATTCAAAAACGTCTCCGGATGGGCATATTCGCGCTTGCCTTTTCCGTGCTTTTGACGGTCTTGTTCGCCTTTGTTGACGAACCGAACGCCGCCTACGGACTTCTCTTCCTGTTGTTGTTTTTCGCCACCCTGGGGATTTCGCAGGCCTTTTTCTGCACTTGAGTGTTTTTGGGCTTGCGCCGGGCGCGCAATTTGGACACGGGAATCGAAAAACTGCCCAACGATGCCGTTTCGAAATTTTTCCAGCACCGTTCTGAGTTGATAATTTTAGGTTCGTTTCTTCTGGCTTTGATTCTTTCGCTTGTCGCCTGGCGGCTTTTCAGCTAAGGCCGAAGTTTGCCCGACGCGAAAAGCGGCACGACTTTAAGATTGGCCTTTGGAAAAGGAAACCTTTCCAGTTCCTTCGGCCGAACCCAGCGGACTTTCTGACATCCCAGCGCTTGGGGTGTCCCCTTTTTATAAAAGCAGTGAAAAATCGAAAGGGTGATGGAAAAATGGGAATAGCTGTGGTGAATTTTTTGTGCCGAGGCGCCTACTCGAACAGAAACGCCGGTTTCTTCCCTCACTTCCCGGCGGCAGGCCTTCGCCAGCGTTTCTCCCGTTTTTCTTTTACCACCCGGAAATTCCCACAATCCCCCTAAAAGTCCGTCCAGTTTTCTTTGGGCGATAAGAATTTTTCCATCTTTCCAAACGATGCCGGCGGCAATTTCGTAATGCGGCGCTTTTAACCTCCGCCGGGGTGATGGATACCGCTCCACTTCTCCTGATTGGTACCCCCGGCAAAAAATCTGAACTGGACAAATCCCGCATTTCGGATTTTTGGGAAGACAAACCAGAACCCCCACCCGCATCAAAGCTCGATTGAAAATGCCCGGTTGCTTGCGGTCCAACAAGGGAAAAGCCGCTTCGGCCAGTCTTTTTCTGTCTCCTTGATTAGAAAAACTCCCCGGCATTGCCAAAACCCGCGACAGAACCCTGAAGTTGTTACCGTCGATGGCCAAATATGGCTTCTGATGAATGAAGCTGGCCAAAGCCGCCGCCGTGTAATCCCCCACCCCCGGCAGGGCGCGAATTTGCCCGTGGTCGCTTGGAACTCGGCCGCCGTGCTTCTTAACTAAGATTTGAGCCGCCCTCTTTAAGTACCTAACTCGCGCATAATATCCCAGTCCCTCCCAGAGCTTCAAAAGCTTTTGCATTGGTGCCTTTGCCAGTACCTCAAAAGAAGGAATCTCTTTCATCCAGCGCTCATAATAGGGCAGGGCTTGGTCCAAGCGGGTTTGTTGCAGCATTATTTCGGAGATAAAAACCCGATACTCCTGCTTTTTTTGGATCAGATGGTCAACACCATTCTGCCAGGGAAGCGGCCGGCGGTTTTTTTCGAACCAAGCCAAAAGCGCGCGCTGAAATTTCTTTGCCTCGGAAATGGAAACCATCGTCGTTCAATATAACACCCGGTAAAAACCATGGCGCTTGCGCCGGTTTTGATTATATTTTGCGCCCTTTGGGAAAGAACAGATGGCGAACCGACTGAAACTGTTGACCGGCACGGCTAACCGGCCGTTGGCGGAAAAGATTGCCCAGTTTTTGGGACTTCCCTTGACCGCCTGCGAGGTTTCCCGCTTCTCGGACGGGGAAATTTTCGTGCAAATAAACGAAAACGTGCGGGGGGCGGACGTTTTCATCATCCAGCCCACCAACTCCCCGGCCGAAAATCTGATGGAGCTTTTGATTCTGATTGAAGCCAGCCGCCGGGCCTCTGCGGAAACCATCACGGCGGTGCTCCCCTACTACGGTTATTCCCGGCAGGACCGCAAGGATCAGCCCCGCGTGGCGATTACCGCCAAGCTGGTGGCCAATTTGATAACCGTGGCTGGCGCCGACCGGGTGATAACCATGGATTTGCATGCCTCCCAGATTCAGGGGTTTTTCGACATCCCGTCCGACCACTTGTACGCCTCCTCTATCTTCAACCGCTATTTTCTCGATTTGAAGCTCCCCGACCCGGTGGTGGTCTCGCCGGACGTGGGAGCCATCAGGATTGCCCGTGCCTTCGCCAAAAAGCTGGACGCCGGGCTGGCGATTATCGACAAGCGCCGCCCACAGGCTAACCAAGCCGAAATTTTGAACATCATCGGCGACGTGGAGGGAAAAACCGTCATCATCCGGGACGACATGGTGGATACCGCCGGCACCATCGTGCAGGCGGCCGACGTGTTGGCCCAAAAGGGGGCCCGTGCAGTCTATGCTTGCGCCACCCACCCGGTTCTTTCGGGGCCAGCGTTGGAGCGGATTGGGAAGTCCAAAATCAAAAAATTCGTGGTTGCTGACACCATTGATTTGTCCGAAAAAAAGCTCCCGACCAATCTCGAAGTCCTCTCCTCGGCCCCTCTCTTCGGGGAATCCATCCTGCGCATCTCCCGCGGGGAATCGGTTTCCTCCTTGTTTGATTAGCCCGAATATGTTATCTTAAACGCTTCGCAAACAAATGGGTGCGGCCGGTTTTGCCCCCCTTTTGTTGCTTTTTGATTTGGACCTGGTATTGAAAAGTTAGGTAAAAGGAGCAGCCATGAAGGAGATCTCGTTTAAAGTCCAGGCCCGCAAAGAGGCCGGCAAGCAAAAAGCTAAAAAATTTCGCACCCGGGGGCTTTTGCCCGGGGTAGTGTACGGGGAGGGGAAATCGACTCCGGTGGTCTTCAATGCCCACGAGTTTGAGAATTTGTACCATTCCATCCGCGGCGAAAACGTCTTGATTAATTTGGATATTGAAAACGGCGGCCGGGATACCCAAAAGACCCTGATTCGGGAAATCCAGCGGGAGCCGGTCTGGGGAAGGATTCTGCACGTTGACTTCCAGCACGTCTCCCTCTCCAAAAAAATCACCGTCAAAGTCCCCGTACACATCATCGGTACGGCGGTGGGGGTCAAGGACACGGGTGGAATACTGCAGCACACCTTCCGGGAACTGGAAATCTCCTGCCTACCGACCGAAATTCCCCAACATATCGACGTGGACGTCTCGCAACTCAAAATCGGCGATTCCATTCACGTGCGCGACTTGAAGTTGCCCGAAGGGATACAAGTTCTGGTGGACGGCGACCTGTCCGTCGCCTCCGTGGTGCCGCCGACCATCATCAAGGAAGGGGAACTGGAGGCCGCCGCCGAAGTGGCCGAGCCGGAAGTGATCACCGAGCGCAAGCCGGCCGAAGGGGAGGAAGCGGAGGAAGGGGCCGAGGCCAAGGGGAAGGAAAAGAAACCGGCCGAAGCGAAGGCCGAAAAGAAAGCCGAACCGGCCAAAGCGGAAAAGAAGGAAGAAAAGAAGTAGTTCTTGCATCTTTCCAAGGGCGGGTCTCCCCGCCCTTTGCTTTTTAGAAAAACGAGCAGGACGTTGAAAGGCAAAATTTGAAAGGCGTCATTTTGGCCGGCGGGTTGGGGACCCGGCTTTACCCGTTAACCAAAATCACCAACAAGCACCTCCTTCCGGTCTTCGACCAGCCGATGATTTTTTATCCCATCCAGACGCTGGTGGAAGCGGGGATCAAGGACATATTAATTGTCACCGGCGGAAACTCGGCCGGCGATTTTCTCCGGTTGTTGGGGAACGGCCGGGCCTTCGGGCTCAAGCACTTGAACTACACCTACCAGGAAAAAGAAGGGGGCATTGCCGAAGCAATCGGCTTGGCGGAGCATTTTGCTGAGGGGGAAAAGGTTTTGGTGATGCTCGGGGACAATCTGATTTTCGACTCCATCCGGGACGATGTGGAAAACTTTAAGCGCCAGCGCGCCGGCGCCAAGATTTTTCTGAAAAAAGTGACCAATCCGAGGGCCTACGGCGTGGCGGAGGTGAAGGGAGGCCGGGTTTTAAACATCGTCGAAAAACCGAAAAAGCCGAAATCCGACCTGGCCGTAATCGGAATTTATATGTACGACAACGAGGTCTTCGACATCGTCAAAACTTTGAAGCCCTCGGCCCGCGGGGAGCTCGAAGTGACCGATATCAACAACGCCTACATCGGCAAAGGGACAATGACCTATTCGGTTTTGAAGGGGTTCTGGGCCGATGCCGGGGAATCGATCGAGGCGTTGGCCGAAGCGGGGCGCCGGGTCTTCGAGTACCGAACCAAAAATACCAAATGAGCCGTGTCCTGGTCACCGGGGCCTTGGGGTTGCTCGGGCTGAAAATCGCCCAGCTTTTCGCCAAGGACCCGGCCCACGAACTGTTGGCCACCTTCACGAACAGCAAGGAAAACTGGACCTTCGGCATCCCGGCCGAGCTGGCCAGCGTGGCCGACTTCGGGGCCGTCGCCGCCCTTTTTTCCTCCTTCAAACCGGAGGTGGTCATCAACTGCGCCGCCTATTCCAAGGTGGATCAGGCGGAATTTGAGCGTGCGCAGGCCTACCAGGTGAATGCCGAATCGGTCGGCTTTCTGGCGCAGGAAGTCAAACGGCTGGGAAGCCTTCTGGTGCATTTTTCCACCGACTACATCTTCGACGGCAAAGCCGGCCCCTATTCGGAGGAGGCCCGCCCCAACCCGCTCGGCTATTACGCCAAGACCAAATATTGGGGGGAGGAGAAGGTGGTGCGGGTCGGCTGCCGCCATCTGGTGGCGCGCACGAACGTGCTCTTCGGCGTGCACGAGCTCGCCTCCAAGCCGAATTTTTTCATGTGGCTCGTGGGGGAACTTTCCCAAAACCGCCCGGTCAAAATCGTCTCCGACCAGTACAACAACCCGACTTTGGCCGACAATCTGGCGGCCTTGGTGAAGGAGGCGGTGGAAAAAAACGTCGAGGGAATTTTGAACCTGGCGGGCAGGACCTATCTTTCCCGCTACGATTTCGCCATGCGGATCGCCCGCTTTTTCGGCTACGATCACGAGCTCATCACCCCGATCGACACGGCCAGCTTGAAGCAGCCGGCCCCCCGCCCTCTGTTGGGGGGCGTGCGCACTGAAAAAGCCCAGTCCGTTTTAAAAACTCCTTTTTACACGGTGGAGGAAAGTTTGGCTTTTCTGAAAAAGAACTACGAGCCGTTCTTTGCCGCCCATCCCCGGCCCGTCTGACGGATGAAACTCCTGTCGCAAAGCGCCGCCGGGCTGATCAATCTTAGCGAGCGGCTCATCCCCTCCGCTTTCGTCATTGCCTTGATTCTGACCCTTTTCACCTTCGGTATGTCCTTGGGGGTGGCCGGGACTTCGTTCGGCGACACCATTCACTTCTGGGGAAACGGTTTTTGGGAGCTTTTGCCCTTTGCCATGCAGATGGCGCTGATAATATTGACCGGCTACATCGTCGCCTCCTCCGCCCCGGTGGCCGCTTTTTTGGAAAAAGTCGCCGGGCTGGCCAAAGGCCCCAAAAGCTCCATTTTGGTGATGACCTTGGCCTCGCTCGCGCTGGCCTTTTTCCACTGGGGGCTTTCGATGGTCGGCTCGGCCCTCCTCGTGCGTCAAATCGCAAAGCGAAAAACCGGGGTCGATTATCCTCTGCTGGTGGCCGCCGCCTATTTGGGAATGGGCTGCACCTGGCACGCCGGCCTCTCCGCCTCCGCCCCGCTTTTGGTGGCCACGCCGGGGCACTTTCTCGAAGCCAAAATCGGCGTCATTTCGACCGGGGAGACGATTTTTTCAAATTTTAATTTGATTTTGGTCGGCCTCGTCACACTTGTTTTGGCATTCCTGGTTCCGGCTTTGCATCCCACGCCCGAAAAAAGCCGCCCGGTGAACCCCCGGCTTTTGGAGGCCTTCGGTAGCCGGGAAAGCTACCGGTTTGCCAAGCCGAAAAGCTGGCTGGATTGGTGGGAAAAAACCCCTTTCCTCAATATCCTTTTTGCGCTGACTGCCCTGATCTGGCTCTGGATGCGGTTTACCTCCGGAAAGACCAATCTCGATATTAATCTTCTGAATTTCGTTTTCCTCTTCATGGGCCTCGCGCTCCATTCCTCGCCGCAGAGCTTCTGGCGGGCGGCGGAAGAAGGGGGGAAGCTGGTTTTCGGCGTCATCGTTCAGTTTCCCTTCTACGCCGGGATGTATGGCATTATCAAGGAATCGGGATTGGCGGAAATTGTCGGCAACTGGTTTGTTTCCATTTCTTCGGCCAAAACCTATCCTTTGCTTGTGTACTGGTACTCCGGGCTGGTGAACTACTTTGTCCCCTCCGGCGGCTCCAAGTGGGCCATTGAGGCGCCGTACCTTTTGGATGCCGCCCAGAACCTGGGCGTGCCGACCGCCAAGGTGGTCACCTCCTACGCCTGGGGGGATATGGCCACCGATTTGATTCAGCCCTTCTGGGCGATTCCGCTTCTGACCGTGGCCAAAGTGGAGTTCAAAGAAATTCTTGGATACGAACTGCTCATCTTCTTGGTTTATATCCTTATAGTTTCGGCCGCCTTCCTTTTCTTCATTTGAAAATCCTGCAGGTCATAACCTCCGGCGGCTGGGGGGGAATGGAAAAAGTCCCCTTGGACTGGCACAATTTCTGGCTGTTGGAGAAAAAAGAGAGCCATCTTTTGGTTCGCGAAGATACACCTCTGTCCGAAAAAAAAACTGAAACGCCAAACTTGCTTACCGCCCAAAATCGTTGGAGGTTGATTGCAATAATCCGTAAGTTGGCGGCCGAGAACAAAATCGACTTGGTCATTTGCCATTATCCCAAAGACCTGCCCTATTTGGTCTGGGCGCTAAGAAAATACCCGGAATCCAAACTCTTTTTGGTCAAGCACCAATCCCCCGGAAGCCCCAAGAAAGATTTTTACCACCGCTGGCTTTATTTTAAAGTCAGTCGCATCCTGCCGGTCTCCGATTTTCTGGCCGAAAAATGCCGCGCCGTCTATCCCGTCGGGCCGGAAAAAATCGAAATCCTGCATAACGGCATTTTGCCTGAAAAGTGGAAAACTACCAAGGAACTGCGCGAAAAAACCAGAAGGGAACTGGGCTGGACCGCCAACGAAATTGTCGTAGGGATGATTTCCCGTATCACCCCGAAGAAGGGCCATCTCGATCTAATCCGGCTGGCGCCCAAACTTTTGGAAAGGGAGCCGAAACTTCGTTTTCTCATTGTCGGCGGCTGGTACCCCCACGATAAAAGGCTTTTCATCCAATGTTTTGAGGAAATAAAACGGGAGGGGCTGGGCCCATACTTTTTCTGGAGCGGCCCGCGTGGAGTGGCCGACGTCCGCCCCTATCTGGCCGCAGCAGACATTTTTCTTTCGCTGGCCTATGAGGAATCCTTCGGCCTTTCGGTCATCGAGGGGATGGCCGCCGGGCTTCCGATTGTCGGTCCGCAAGCGGGCGCCATTCCGGAAATTATCAGCGATGGGATGGAAGGATTTCTTGTTCCGCTAGTCGACTTTGCCGGCGGCCCGGGGGAAAATCTTGCAAAGGCGTTGACCAAGCTTGCAGAGAGTACTGACCTCCGCAAAAAAATGGGACGGGCCGGCCAAAAGAAGGTGGCCGAAAAGTTTGCTTTGCCTTTGATTTTAAAAAAACTGGAAAAAATTTACGAAACGGCTAAGGCCGGTTGAGGCAGCGTCGCCGCCAGCTTCCGGGCGATTTCGCCATACAGCCGCCCGGTGGCGGAGTCCTTGCGGTAAATCGAAACCGGCTCCCCCCGGTCCGACCCTTCCCGGATTTCCACTTCGATCGGAATCTCACCGATGAGCGGCACTCCAAGTTTCTCGGCCAGCTCTCTTCCGCCCCCCTTGCCGAAGATGTGAATCTTTTCCCCCTGCGGGGTCTGGAAGTAGGACATATTCTCCACCACCCCCATAATTTTCAAATGCGCCACTTCCGCCAGCTTGGAAATTCGCGCGGCCACGTTAAAAGCTGCCTTCTGCGGCGTGGTGACGATTAAAATCTCCGCCTCCGGCAGGGCCTGCGCCACGGTGATGGAAACGTCTCCCGTTCCGGGCGGCAAATCCAACAAAAGAAAGTCGAGCTCCCCCCAAAAAACGTCGGTCATGAACTGGGTGATCGCTTTGTGCAGCATCGGGCCGCGCCAGATGACCGAGGCATCCTCCGCCACCAGAAAGCCGATGGAGATGACCTTGACGCCGTCTTTTTCGAGCGGGATAATCATTTGATTGATGACCGTGGGGCGTCCGGAAATCCCCAGCATCTGCGGAATTGAGAATCCGTACACGTCGGCGTCGATGACGCCGACTTTGTAACCGGAAGCGGCCAACGCCACCGCTAAATTGGCGGTCACCGTCGATTTTCCCACTCCTCCTTTGCCGGAGGCAATGGGGATGACTTTTTTCGGGCGCTGCCCGGCAAAAAGCTGGCTTTGCTTCCGTCCGGTCAATTGCGCCACAAGTTCGTCCCGCTCTTCCTTGGCCATGACGCCCAAATTGACCGCAACGGTGCGTACGCCGTCGAGGGCGATGACCGCCTCGGTCACATCCTTTTCCACTTTCTCCCGCAAGGGACAGCCGGAAATGGTCAAAGCGATATCGATAGCCACCTTCCCCCCCTCCATACCCACGTTCTTGACCATCCCGAGCCGGACAATGGAAATCCCAAGCTCCGGGTCCTTTACGCCTTCAAGCGCTTTCCAGATTTGTTCTTCAGAAATCATATATAAGGGGCAGATACGTTTTTCAGGTTTTCGACACCGCCAGAAGCAATATAATCAACTTTTTTAGCGTAGCAGAGGACTTTAGTCCTCCATTTTCAATGTTGTGTCAGGAGTTACTCCTGACGCAGTGGCCGGGAGTAACTCCCGACCTAACGGATAAATGAGCGAGTACGGATGTAAAATGGAAGGTGGGTCTGAGTAGTGAAAAAAACTACAGCGAGTACCGGCCGAAATCTTCCGGATTGATGCGCCGCAGCCGTTCCCGCAGCGAATCAGGGGATTCCCCCCCCTGCTCCGGCCCGCCAATGGGCCCCATCTGGTCCTTCTTGTCCTGAAAAAGCTCCTCGTTGACGAAGATGGGGGCTTTCGACTTCAAGGCCAGAGCCAAAGAATCGGACGGTCGGGCGTCGATTTCCACCATGTGGCTGTTGACGGAAACGTAGATTTTAGCGTAGAAGGTCTGGTTCACCAGCTCGGTCACTTCAATTTTTTCCACCTTGCCCCCCATCGTGGAAATGACGGACTTGATTAAGTCGTGGGTCAAAGGCCTTTTGGAGGGGATGCCGGAAAGCTCCATCGCAATCGCCTGCGCTTCAAAGGGGCCGATCCAGATCGGCAGAACTTTCTCGCCGCTCGGGCCGGAGGCGTCCAGCGGTGCCAGAATCACCACCGGCGACTGGGTGGAAACGTCCAAGGCCAGCCCGTTTATTTTGGATTGAATCATATCAGCCATCCGTTTTACCCGCTTCCTTTAGTAATACGCTCCAAAGGTGCTTCCGTTTACTCCGAAATCTCCTCTTTTTTCCGCACCACCCAGAGCTTCACCGTGGCGGTGATATCCAGCCCGAGCTTCACCGGCACTTCGTAAATTCCGAGCGCCCTGATCGGCTCCTCAAGTTCGATTTTACGCCGGTCCACCGTGACCCCCTGTTGGGCCAAAAGCTCGGCGATTTCGGAACTGGTGACTGACCCGAATAGCCGATCTTCCTCCCCTGTTTCTTTTTCGGTCATCAAGGAGAGTTTCTCTATGGTCTGCTTCAGCCGTTCCAGCTCCCGGCGCTTTTTCTGGTCGCGCAACGTCTTTTCGCGGGTGATATGTTCGACCGCGCGCAAGGTCCCCTTGGTGGCCACCGTGGCCAATTGGCGAGGAATCAAAAAATTCCGGGCGTAGCCGTCCGCCACACTAACCACCTCTCCCACCTTTCCCAGTTTTTCCACGTCTTCTTTCAAAATGACTTTCATTTATTCCTCGCTTTCCGCAGCCATTGCAATTTTTTTGAGCCCCCGAAAATCAAACCGGCTGTCCAAAAACCCGACCGCCGACAGAATGAAAAAAGAAGCCAGCCCGAAGAGCACCAGCCAGAAGTAAAAAAGCCCCTTGATGGCCCAGTGGGTGCGCAGTTTTTTGAAAAAATACTCCAGATTGGAGGTCCCGCAGATGGCATAGGCGAAAACCACGACCAAAAGCAGGTTGTCTGCGGCACGTACCCAGCCATTCTGCAGAAAAAGATGCCCTGCAAGTCCGGCTCCGAGCAAAAAAATCAAAAAGAAGGGCGCCTGCCAGGTGACAAATTTCTTCGGCCCGGGGGAAAAAATACCTGCGCGCCCCAAGGCCCAGAGGGCCAAAAGATGGGCGATCGCCAAAAAGAAAAAACTGGAAATAAAGTAGAGGGCCGGTATCACGCCGATGATGAACTCCAGATACGATTGCATCGCTTTCTGCAACTCGGCGGCCTGAGCCGAAGAACCGAATCCCGCAAGCAGTTGCTTCATCGTTACACCCATGGAGGTAAGCTGGAGCTTGACCGAATCATAGGCGAACGAAACAAACAGGGCGGTCGGGACCAGCGCCGAAGCGGCCATGATCCAAAGCGCCCGGCCGTACGACAGTTTTTTCGCCACGACCAGCCCGGCCGCAGCGGCTGGAAGAAGGGTCAAGGCAAAATAGATCGCCGAGATCATCCAGCTTTTTCCCATCCAGCCGGAAGCCACCGTCAAAATGAATACCCACCCAAGCGAGGTCTTTACCGGCAGCCGTCCAAAAAGGAAAATCAAGGCGGTGGTGAGGGCTAAATTGACGATAAATATCACCAAGGCCGGCAGATACCCGCTCGTAGCCAGAATCGTCAAGCCGAATGTTAAAGCCAAAAGAAATCCGTTTTGCTTCATTTATGAAATTCCGAGACAAAAGGCAGAATTGCCAAATGCCGGGCATATTTGACCGCGATGGCGGCCTCCCTTTGGTGTTTGGCACAGTTCCCCGTGGCCCGGCGGGGCAGAATCTTTCCCCGTTCGGAAACCAAGCGGCGCACCTGCCGTTCGTTCTTGTAATCTATCGGCTCAAAGGGATTGGCGCAAAAGCGGCAGCTTTTTTTGTGGATGGGGGCACGTTCCCCGCGCTCTCCCCGGTCCCTCTGACGTTCTTCTTCCCGTTCAAAACGGCGCGGCATTACTCGGCTCCTTTCGCTTCAAGCTGCGGCGTAGGCGGCTCCAGCCTGGCGGGAACCGGCTTGGCGACCACGGTCAAATGGCGCAGAATCTCTTCATCCAGCCGGATGTTCCGCTCCAGCTCCCGCGGCACCTCTCCGGGCGCCTGGTACTGGAAAAAAACGTAATACCCCTGCGAGCGGTGGCGGATCGGATAAGCCAGCTTGCGCACCCCCCAAATCTCTTTCTTCTTGATTTCCCCGCCGGCGGCCGTAATCAGCCCCTCGTAGCGGGATACCTTCGCCTCCCATTCCGCTTCCGGCAAAATGGGGGACAAAATCAATGTCGTTTCGTAGTTTTGCATTCCTCTCCCTTCGGTCAAAAGTTTGGCTGCCTCCGAGCGTTGGGGCCTGGAGGGAGCAGGGTCAAACCCATTTTATTGGGCGCTTTTAAGGTACGATTTTCCAATGAAAAATCAAGCCCACCCCCTTTCAAAATAGGTGAAAATACTTCTCCAAAGGCCGTCCGTTTTTGTCGAAGTGCACCTTTTCCTTCGTCAAAAGCGCCTTCTGTATGGCGTTGTACGGCGGGGGAACGGTAATCCCGTTTTTGCCGAGAACCCGGTGCCAGGGAACCTTTGAGCCCTGCGGAAGTGAAGCCATCGCAAACCCCACCCGGCGGGAAAGCCGCGGATTCCCCAAAACCCGCGCGATGGTGCCGTAGGTGGTCACTTTTCCGCGCGGTATGGTATTGACCAGCCGATAAATTTTGCCGAAAAGTCCCTCTGGCTTTGTTCCCGGTTGCTCTTTGACTTTTAGTTTCGTCATCCGACTTGAACAAAAGGGGCGACTACTTTTTTGAGATTCAAATTAATTTGTGAGTTCGGAACAACGATCGTCGCGCCGGCTTCCAGCCCCGCTTCCATCATCGCTTTCTCCTCGTGTCCACAATAGCCGACAATCGGCAATTCCGGCAAAGTTTTCCGCAAACTCTGCACTGCTTCCAGCGCTTTTTCTCCCGCAAAGCCCAAATTTATTAAAACGAGTGAGTTCTGCGCCGCTTTTTCAACGAGTCCGTCATTGTTTGGCAGAGTTGATTCGACTTCCAACCCCAAGGCGGCAAGCTTGGACGAAATTTGTGAAATGAACAGAAGCTGATCGTCGATAAGCAAAACCCTCTGGCTTGCCAAGGTGCTAAAATGCCGTGGTTATTTTTTCCGGCGCCCAGAAGGGAATGGTGGAAGCCGGGCCCAGAACTTGGCCCCGTTCGACCAAAGCGTAGGCGTTGTGGTTGTGAATCGACTCCAAGGATTCCACCTCCACCCGAAAACCGGAAACTTCCTCGTCTCCCTCCAGTTCGAGCGTGATTTCCCGCACCAAGTCCTCCACAAAACGGGGATTGGCATACGCTTTTTCGGTCACGAATTTCTCATCCTCCCGTTTCAAAAGGGAAAACAATTCGGACGAGGCCTTTTCCTCGACCAGCGCAATCAGTTCTTCAAACCAGACAAAGCGGGAGGCCTCCACCCACAACCCGACCAAACTTCTTTGATTATGCGCCCCCGCGACCGAAATCTCCTTGGAACAGGGGCAGAGCGTGGTAACCGGGACGGAAACGCCCACCGTTCCGCGGTAAACATCGGAGAGATAGGCGGCGAAAAACGCCCGGTATTCCAAAAGCCCCCGTTCCCCTGTCACCGGCGCCTGCTTTTCGATGAAGTAGGGAAAAGCCAATTCGAGATACGCATCCCGCGAGCCGAACACCTCCTTGGTGTCCTCAAGGATGGAAGCCAGATTGGAAACCCCTATTTCGTCTTTATACCTGTGCACCAGCTCCACGAAGCGGGAAAGATGCGTCCCCCGCAAATCACCGGCCAAATCGACAAACATCGAAATGTTGGCCACCGTTTTCTGCCGCCCGGCCTTCTGGTCCAATACCTCCACCGGATAGCGCAGGTTTTTGATGCCGACCCGGTTCAACGGCACGTTGCGGAAATCCTTTTCGCTCTGCAAATCACGCATAGATGCTCTCTTTCTTTTTGTAGGGAATCGGGTCTTCGATACCCGCCTGGGCAAATCCTTTAAGCCGCAGCCGGCAGCTGTCGCACACCCCGCAGGCCAAATCCTCATTTTGGTAACAAGACCAGGTCAAATGGAACGGAACACCCAATTCGCTCCCTTTGCGCACGATTTCCGCCTTCGAGAAGTGAATCAGCGGTGTGGCAATCTCGATTTTCGTCTCCGGTTTGGTTCCCAAATCGATTGTCTTTTCAAACGCTTTGTAAAAAACCTCCCGGCAGTCGGGATAGCCGGAGCTGTCCTCCTCCACGGCGCCGATGACGAGTCGGGAAGCCCCCAAAACCTCCCCCCAAGAGGCGGCAATCGCAAGCCCGTGAGCGTTGCGGAAAGGCACGTAGGAAGTCGGAATCGTTGTTGAATCGATACCGGAAGTCGATATTGGAATTTTCTCGTCCGTCAAACTGGAACCGCCGATTTGCGAAAAGTAGGGGAGCGGGACCGCCATTCGCCGGTGGATGCCGTAAAAATCGCAAATTTCTTGAAAGGCCCGCTCCTCTCGCTGCTCCGTTTTCTGTCCGTAGTTCAAATGCAGCCCAGCGGCGACGAACCCCTCCTTCAAAGTCATGGAGAGCGCCACGACCGAATCCATCCCTCCGCTAATTAATACGACGGCCAATGGCTTCCTCATACGCCTTTGGTCTCCGGATGCCAGATGAACTTGTGCATCTGCAGTTGAAAACGCACCGGCAGTTTGTCCTGCAAAATCCATTCCACCACTTTCACCGACTCCAGCGCTCCGAAAACGGTGGAAAAAAGCACGGTCCCTTTTCTATCCAGTTGATGCTTGCGCAAAACGGCAACCGCCCAGTCATAATCCGCCCGGTCGGCCAGAACGAATTTCACTTCATCCTTGGGCGTCAAATAATCGATGTTTTCCCAGAGATTTTTGTGTTCCATCTTGCTTCCGGGGCATTTGATGTCCATTATCCTGATCGCTTCCGGGTTTAACATTTTGAGCGAAATGGAGCCGCTGGTTTCGATGAGCACTTTGAATCCGGCTTCGATTAGTTTATCCACCAAAGCAAAACTTTCTTTCTGCAAAAGCGGCTCCCCGCCGGTCAACTCAACCAACTTGCAGCCAAATTGGGCTGCCTCCGCCACAATCTGGTCGAGCGATTTCCATTCCCCCTCGTAAAAGGCATATTCCGTGTCGCACCAGACGCAGCGCAGATTGCAGCCCGTCAGCCGGATGAAGACACAAGGAAGCCCGGCATAGGAGGATTCCCCTTGAATGGAAAAGTAGATTTCGTTGACCTTTAAGCTCATTTCGAATAGGTGACCGAATATTTTTCCGTTTCCCAGACCCGTACCTTTAGCGGCTTGACGCCTGACGGCAACCGCTTTTCCAGCTCGCTGTAAATCCAGGCCGCCAAGTTCTCGGAGGTCGGGTTTTTCTGGTTAAACGGCGGCAGGTCGTTCAGATTGCGATGGTCCAGCGGCTCGGTGATTTCTTCTAATAACTTTTTGACCGCCTTGAAATCGATGGCAATGCCAACATCGTCCAACACATTGGCGGCCACCACCGCCTCGGCCTTCCAGTTGTGGCCGTGGTCGCGGGCGCATTCCCCATTGTATCCCACCAAATGGTGGGAGGCGGCAAAGGTTGTATGGACCGAAATTTCGTACATAATTCCCCGGCTTTTGTCCAAGTTTGGATCTTTTTTCATTCTTAATATCCGCAAAATTCCCCCCGGCGTCAACCCTTCCCAAAACACTTTCCACCGGGGCGGTTTTAATCGAGCGGTAAAAAATCTTTTTTGCTCGCCAGCAAGTTGTCGAAAATTCGGCACTTGTAAAAAGTGTTTCACGTGGAACAATTGTTTTCCTCTGCAAATTTGCAACGAACGGCGTGGCGTTTTTGAGAAAAGGTATCAGGAATCGGAAATCATTAAATCCAATCCCGCTTTTTGAAATACCGCACCAGCCCGAGGACCGAGCCGGCCATAAGTCCGAGCAGAATCCAAAAACCGGTGATGCTGTCGGAAAGAGGAAGGTGAGCGAAATTCATCCCGTAAATCCCGGCGATGAGGGAGGGGACCAGAATGATAGCTCCCCAGGAGGTCATCTTTTTCATCGTCTGATTTAAATTGTTGGAAACGATGGACAGGTGCACCTCGATGACCGTGGACAAAACATCATGGTAGATGGAAACGCTGTCATACAGCGCGGCCAGATCGGCGTAGTGCAACCGGAATTTGGAGAGCAGGCCTCGGTCGAGGTTTTCGGCGTACTCCTTTTCGATGCTGGAAATCATCTCCCGGTTGGCGGCCAAATCCTTGCGGTAAAAAACCAGCGCTTTTTTGATGGCCAAAACCTGCTTTAAAACCACGTCCCGTGAAGTGCCGGTGATGACCGCTTCTTCCACTTCCTCCACCACGTCTTCCACCGCCGCCAAAGCCACCCGATAGCTTTCGATGAACTCATCCAGCAATACGTACAAAAGCATGGTCGGCCCTTTGGCGAAAATGGAAGCCAGCCGCTGAGGTAGATAATTGCGAATCCGCTCCATGCTGGTGGAGGGGTAGCGGTGGAGAGTGATGAAGTCCTTCTGTTTTTTGGAAATCAAAATCACGAACGGTTGGGTGTACGCCTCCCGCTCCCCTCGCAAAGCGGAGCGAAAAACCAAAAGGGTATACTGTTCGTAGTTTTTGGTGACCGCACCCTGTGTCCGGCCCAGATTGTCCCTCAGCTCTTGAACTTCTAACTTGGAAAGCCCGGCCGCCTGCGCCAGTTCCTGCTCGGAGGGGTTCTCAAAATTAACCCAGCCGATGACTCCCGGCTTGGCTATCTCCTCCGGTTTTCCCTCGCGGACAGCCCCGGACTCGTAGATGAGGGTTTTAATCACTACCGTTTCCTCTCCAAGGTTTCAATCCGCTGGCGTAGCCCCTTGTTTTCATCTTCCAATCCTTCCAGCCGGGCCCGCAACTCGTCCAAATCGGAAAAGTCCCTCCGGCCGGTGCGGATTTCCTCGATGGAATGGCGGGCGGCTTTGACCAGTTGGTAGTGCGCTTCCCTCGCTTCCGCTTTCTTCAACTCTTCAATGGACTCCGGATCGCCCAAAGTCCCTAACGCCTCGATTGCCGAAAGTCGGGCGCTGTACTTGGGGTCGTTTAAAAAACCTACCAGCGTTTTTTTGATTTTTTCTTTCAATCGGGAAGCGGCCAGCCCTTCATCCCGGCCGATGTAATACCCCAGTTTTCCCAACGCCTCGATAGCGGCGGAACGGATGGGAAAGGGACGGCCGTAGGCGGTATTGGCAAAAAGTATGTCAGCCATTTTGGAATCCTTCAATTCCACGAGCCCTTTTAAGGTGGTTGCGGCAATCACCTCGTTGTGGGAGGGACGGTTAAGCCCTCTCTGCAAAAACTCAAAGGCCTCTTTTGGCTGCAGTTCGGCAATGGTAGTCATTACCTGTGCCGCCACGGCGTAGCTGGTATCAGTGGCAAAAACCTGTTTCAGCCGGCCGACGACTTCCCCATCTTCGGGAAAATTTCCAAGCGCTTTTACGCAATTGCGGCGGACGCGGGAATCGGCATCTGACAAACCGGCAAAAAGGGCCTTTTTGGCTTTCTCGCTGCGAATTTTGCCGAGGGACAAAGCTGCCTCCCGACGAACATCGAAAAACTGGTCGGACTTCAGCGTCTTGGCCAGTGCTTCGACCGTTTCGTCTGAAACGAATTTTCCCAGCGCCTCGGCTCCCTCCCGTCGCGACTCGGCAACCGGGCTGTTGGCCAGTTGGTAACGCAAAGCCCCTTCCGTCCGTTCGAAATCCACTTTTTTCAAAACCGTGAGCCGGGGGTCAATTTCCACCATTTTCGGGCGTTCCGAAGCGGGGATGTAAAAAACTTCCTCCTTCTGATCTATCCAAAGCGCGTCAAAAACGGTTTCCTTGGCGGTGGTGACAACAACCGGCAGCTTCACCCGGAAAAGAGGAGTGAGGGAATCGGTTGTCTGGGTTTGCTGGATGGTGATTTTGGTGGCCTTGGCGGAATCGTCCCAGCGGGAACGGATTTTAAGCTCTGGATACCCCCCTTTATAGACCCATTGTTGGAAAAACCAGTCCAGATTCTTGCCGGATGCCTCCTCCATCGCTTTTTCAAAATCGGCCGTGACGACGCTGCCGGCGTAATGCTTTTTGCAATAATGATTGATTCCCTTCCACCATAACTCCTCACCCAGATAGTTGCGCAGCATATGCAAAACCCATCCCCCCTTCGGATAGGCATGAGAATCAAAAACATCCAACGGGTCGGTGTAGTACTGGGTGACGATCGGGCGTCGGTATTGCCCGTCCTCGCGAAAATAATCATCCCGGGTGTCCCGCATCTCCACCGGCATACAATCGGGGCCCAAATCATGCTCCTGGAACAGGGCGTCGAAGTAGGTGGCGAACCCCTCGTTCAGCCAGATGTGCGACCAGTCCCGGCAAGTAAGCAAATCCCCCCACCACTGGTGGGCCAGCTCGTGCGCCACCAGCCCTTCCGATTTGAAATCCTGGTGCGCCAGCCGGTCGTGTAGCGTACGCTCCGTCTGCGTGGTGGCGGAGATGTTCTCCATCCCGCCCCACATAAACTCGTCCACCGTGGCCTGGGAATATTTTTCGTACGGATACGGCACTCCGATTTTTTCCGAGAAAAAGCGCATCATCTTTCCGGTCTTGCCGAAGGAACGAATCGCTTTCTCCTTTTCACCCGGCGGGTAATAGAAAAGGACCGGCACCACTTTGGTCTCCCCGCCGGCATAGACGGTGGTGGTTTCGGCGTGCATTTCATATTCCCCCGCCACCAGGGAAATCAGATAGGAGACGTGCGGCACGTTTTCGCGCCAGTGAAAGATTCGCTTTCCGCCAGCACGCGTGTCGGAAACCAGCTCCCCGTTGGAAACCGCCAGATACCTTTCCGGCAGGGTGACAATCATTTCTGAAGTCACCCGGTCATTGGGGTAATCGTAAATCGGAATCCAGTAGCGGGTGTTTTCGGTTTCTCCCTGCGTCCAGATTTGCCGCCGCTTGCGCAGGTACTTGGCATCCGGCTGGACGAAATAAAGCCCCGCCTTCGGCCGGCCGCCGTATTCGATGGTGATGGCAAACGTGTCGGCAAAAGGCCGGAACGGCAGCCGCAAATCGATTTTTAGTTCTTCCTCCAGCTGCTCGAAGACGAGCAAATTCCCGGTCGGATCGGTGACCTTTTTAATTTCCAGCCCGACGGCATCCAAAAACAAATATCGCTGCTCCGGTATAAGGGGCGTGAAGGTATGGGTGACCCTGCCGGAAAGGGAGCGCTCTGTTTCGTTGAAGGAGATTTCCAGTTTGACGTGGATTAAGTCGAAGACCCGGTCGCGTGCGTAGTGGAAATCGGAATACTGGTCCCCCCACCGCCCGCGGGCCGAAAGAGGGGCAATCGAAACGAGTACGAAAAGTCCGGCGGCTAACAAACGGCGCATACGTCCTCCCTTAAGCAAACAATTCAACGGCCCTCACCCTCCCGGCCGTTTTTTTGTTTAAGCTGGGAATATACGCCGACCATAACGGATGGCAATATGGCGCAAAAGGTGGAATTTCCTATCTTCCAAACGTGGAAAAGAAACTGCTTAAAATTGGCCATTCCCCAGACCCAGATGATGCTTTTATGTTTTACGGGCTGGCCAAGGGGAAGGTGAAAATTCGGGATTTTGAAATCGAGCATGTTATGGCCGACATTCAGACCCTAAACGAGCGGGCCTTCAAACGGGAACTGGAAGTGACCGCCGTATCCGCTTTTGCTTTCACGCAGATGGCCGAGGATTACTGGATAATGAAAACCGGCGCCAGCATGGGAGAGGGCTACGGGCCAATTTTGGTGGCGCCCGAACCGATGAAACCGGAGAATTTGAAAGGCAAAAAAGTGGCCATCCCCGGTGTTTGGACGACCGCTTTTTTGCTGGCGCAAATTTATCTCCCCTCCTTTGAACCGGTTCCGGTCGATTTTGCCAACGTCTTTGAGGCAGTCAAAACCGGAAAGGTGGAAGCGGGTATCATCATTCACGAAGGACAGTTGACCTACCCGGAAACCGGTTTGCATAAAATCGCCGACTTCGGCCAGCTTTGGTTTGCCGAAACTGGCCTGCCCCTCCCTTTGGGGCTGGACGTGGTGCGCAAGGATTTGGGAAAAGCGCTGGCGGGGGAAATTTCCACCGGACTTAAAAAAAGTATTGAATACGGCTTTGCCCATGAACCGGCGGCCTTGGATTATGCGTTGCAATTTGGAAGAGGAATCGGCACTGCTACCGGCCGCAAGTTTGTGCAGATGTACGTGAACGACTATACCCTCGATATGGGACAAAAAGGGGAGCGGGCCTTGAAACTGCTTTTCGACAAAGCAGCTAAAAAGGGAATCCTAAAAACCAAACCGGAAGTGGAACTGGTTTAACAGTACCGGATAATCTCGTATAGGGTGGTACGCTGGGCGGGACGGAAGCCGGCTTCTTTTATCAGGGTGACCACTTCCTCGATGGTGACCTGATTGACGAACCCGGTCGCCTCGTGGACGTGCTCTTCAAAGAGCGTCCCGCCGAAATCATCCGCGCCAAAATAAAGCGCCGCCTGCCCCGCCTTTTTCCCCTCCGAAAACCAGGAGGCCTGAATGTGGTCGAAATTATCGAGATAAAGCCGCGAGACAGCGATCATCCGCAGGTAGGCGTTCGCCCCGGCGTAAAAGGGGATATGTTTCTCCAGCTTGGTATTCCCCGGCTTGAAGCTCCAGGGAACAAATGCCGTAAACCCTTTGGTCTCATCCTGCAGGGCGCGGATTGAATCGAGGTGGGTAATGACGTCCTCCGGCGTTTCGATATGCCCGTACATCATCGTGGCGGTGGAACGGAAACCTATTTCGTGCGCTTCGCGGTGCACATCCAGCCATTTGTCGGAAGTTCCTTTCAAACGTGAAAATTTCCGCCGGACTTTATCCGACAGCATCTCCGCTCCGCCCCCCGGCAAACTGAACTGTCCCGCCTCTTTCAAACGGCGCAAAACTTCTCGGGTGGAAAGTCCAGAAACCTCCGCCATTCCACAAATTTCCGGTGCGGAAAAGAAATGGGGCGTAAGTTTCGGGAAAAGCTCTCGCGTTTTGCGAACCAAACCGGTGTAATAATCCATCGGCAAATCGGGATGCACGCCCCCTTGCAACAAAACAGTGGTCGCCCCCTGTTCCACCGACCATTTTATTTTCTTCAAGACTTCGTCGTGCTCCAAGGTATAAGCATCCGCCGCGTCGGAGTGGCGGTAAAAGGCGCAGAAAACGCAGTCGTAATTGCAGACGTTCGTGTAGTTCGGGTTAGTGTCCACTACAAAGGTGACCACGTCCTCCGGCAGCCGGGCCCCCTTTTTCTCCGCCGCCAGCTCCCCCAAATCCAAAAGCGGCGCTTCCTTGTAGAGCAATACCCCCTCGTTGAAGGAAAGCCGTTCCCCGATGCGAATTTTTTCTTTTAAGGCTTCAAACAACGGCACCCGCCTCCTCCAGCATTTTCGCTTTGACCAAAGCCGACTTGAAGAGTTCCAGCCCCTTTTTCTCCTTCGGCCCGAACCGGTAGATTATTCCCCGCAGATAGGCCGTCCGCTCTTCGAGCGTTCCCAATTCATCCAAACCCAAAGCCGCCGTTTTTTCCAGATTGGCCAGGTTTTTTTCCAAAGAATTTTCCAGTTGAATCTTAATTTTTTCCAAAACGGCCGGCGGGAGCGTTTTGCGGAAGGCCCAGACGGCAAAAACAAAAGGCAGCCCCGTCCAGTGATACCAGAATTCTGATAAGTCATATAAATATCGATAGGTGCGCAGTTTGTTTTTCTTTTCTGCCAAGGCCTGGTTGCCGATTAAAAGCATCCCGGCCGTTTTTTGCGAAATGTCGGTGGTGTAGCGCAGCCCCGTTTGCTTTTCCTTCCCTTCCAAAATAAGTCGCATCAGCCGAAACGACGTAGCGGTCTGGTCGGTTATGGCAATCTGCTTGCCGCTCAAGTCCCACAGCGGGCAGTCGGTGAAAAGCAGAATACTTTTTACCGGCCCCCGGGCGGCAATCCCCAAATCAAGGGCGGCAAATTCATCCTCAACGGTGAAAAAATCGTAGAGTGACAAAAGCCCGCCGTCGATTTTCCCCTCCCGCGCCAAATTGCCAAGCTGACTGGGAAAAAGCTCGACCGTTTCGACCGGCAGCTTTTCCCAACCGGAATAAAACGGAAAGGAATTCAAATAAGGAATTTTGCCAATGACCGGCTTCATGCCACCTGCGGCTGCAATTCTTTTCTTGGCGCGGCGCCGTTTTCATACACATGCAACACGTTGTAGCGGGCATCCCGCTCCACCGGGATTCTCCCCGCCTCCCGAATCATCGCCATCAAGCGGCTGCGCGTAAGCCCCACCGGGCTTTCCGCCAAGGCCAGATGGGCGATTTTTTCCTCCCCGATGGTGCCGTCCAAATCATCCCCCCCGAAGTTGAGCCCGATGGAGGCCGTGTTCTCCCCGAGCATCACCCAGTAGGATTTGATATGAGGAAAGTTATCCAAAACGAGCCGGCTGGTGGCGAGCGTGCGCAAATCGTCGATGGCCGAAGTGAAACGGTCGGTAATGCCGGTGTTACCGGGCTGGAAGGCGAGCGGAATGAAGGTCAAAAATCCGCCGGAGCGCTCCTGCTGGGCCCGCAGTTTGAGCAGGTGGTCGACCCGTTCTTCGAGCGTTTCGATGTGCCCGTAAAGCAAGGTTGCGTTCGATTTCAGTCCCAGCCGATGGGCAACCTCGTGTATTTCCAGCCAGCGCTCCTCGCCGATTTTTTTGTCGAACAGTTCTTTCTTAACCCGTTTGGAAAAAACCTCCGCCCCCCCGCCAGGGAGCGCCACCAGCCCGTGCTCCATCAGTTTTTTCAAAACTCCTTCGATGGAAAGCTTGGCCCGCTTGGCAAAAAAATCGATTTCAACGGCGGTGAACGCTTTCAATTGCGCTTTCGGAAAACGCTCTCGAATCTTATCCATCAACTCCAAGCTGTGATCCAAATCCCAATCCGGCCAGAGCCCGCCGACGATGTGCACTTCATGCAGTTCGTCATTCAAACGACCGAGCGCCTCCTCGGTGGTCATGTTGTAGGCATGTTTATCCCCCAGTTTGGCGGCAAAATCGCAGAACTTGCAGTCCAAAACGCAAAGATTGGTGGGGTTCAATTGAGCGTTGATGACGAAATAGACGTAGTTGCCCGATTTCTGCTCCTTGACCCAACTGGCCATCTTGCCGAGCGCAATCAAATCACGCGTCCGCAGACAAACCAGCCCGTCGGCCATCTCCAGCGGTTTGCCGGAGGTGACTTTCTCCCAGATCGGCTCGAGTTTTTTATCTTTGAATCTTATATCCGGTATTCGTTCCAATGCGCATCCACCTTTTTGACCACATTTAAGTCCATTTCAACGGGGAGAGGATAACCGCTTTTAAAAGTGGCGTCAATACCTAAAACCCCGCGGTACACAGGAGATGCGCCAATAAGTTTGGCGGAGGTGAAAACAATATCCCGCGCGCAGTCAAAGCGGGTGAAAATTCCCCACAGCAGGTTCTCTTCATCCTGCAAATTCACGTCCACGCTGACCGTGGCCACCAGTCTAACCGGCACATCCAGCTTCTGCACTAAATCCTCCACCAACCGGCGGCCGTCAACTTTGGTTTTGACCACCAACAGACAATTTTCCAAAAGAACAAACTCCTCTATTCCCGGCACCGACCTCAGCCACTCCAGCTTCGGTTTTTCGGAAGCGGGCGCCGCGCCCGCTTTGCGGGTGGCGTCCAAAATCATCTTGCTTCCCAAATTCATTTTGAAGCTGGTAAAATCGAGCGTATCCAAGGGCACGCCGGGCAGAAGCAGAAAATCTTCCGCCGGGTCGAAATGGGCGGCAATTTCCCGCAAAACTGCACGGAAGTTTCTGACCTCCACGCCGCCGGAAACCACCACGCCGATTTTGGTCAAGCCCAACTGCCCCTGCCCCAAAAGCGAAAGCGCCGTTTTCACCCCTTCCTTGGCAAAACGGTTGTTCACCGAAACGGCCAAAAGATTGTGAAACCCCGCCTGGTAGTAGCTCCACATATCCTCGATTTCCGGATGCATTAATTTTATGAGCGGGCCCAGCACCTCCTGCACGGCATCCCCCATCCAGCGGTCCTCCTGCAACGGTTTGCCGACGATGGAGGCGACAAATATCGCATCCCGGCGGCGGGTGATTCTTTTGGCGTGAAAAACCGGAAAGGGGGCCGGATGGGAATAATGGCCGAAATGGTCACCGAACGGCCCTTCCTCTTTCCGCTCGTTGGGCGGGCAAATTCCTTCGATGACCAGTTCCGCTTCAGCCGGCACTTCCAAATTCAAACTCTTGGCTTTCACCATCCGAGTCGCCCCCTGGCGCAAAAACCCCGCCAGCCGCACTTCATCCATCCCTTCCGGCAAAGGTGCCACGGCGGACAAAATCAGCGCAGGGTCAGCACCGCACACAACCGCCACTTCCTGCGGAATTCCCATCTGTTCGCATTCGAAATAATGAAACCCGCCTCCCTTCTGAATCTGGTAATGCATTCCGGTGGTGGTCGAGGAATACACATGCATCCGGTAAATCCCAACGTTGCGGATTCTGGTCTTGGGACTTTCCGTCAACATTAGCCCCAGCGTCCCGAACCGCCCGCCGTCCTTCGGCCAGCAGAAAAGAAAAGGGAGCTTGTCCAGGTTCGGCTCCCCGATAACTTCCTGCACCGGCGCGGAGGAGCGTCTCTTCGTCCCGCTTTTCAAAAAGCGTTTGATAAGCGGCCGATGCCTAAAAAGCTTTTTAAAGGAAAAATTCGGCATATCCTGCGCCAGATGAACAAGCGACGCTCCCAGCTCTGCGGCCGGCATTCCCAACGCCCATTCGATTCTTCTTCTGGCACCCAGAATATTCACCGCAAGCGGAAAAGCCGATCCCTTCACGTTTTCAAAAAGCAAGGCCGGCCCATCGGCTTTCACCACCCGCGTGACAATTTCCGTGATTTCCAGATGCGGGTCAACTGCAACCTTTACCCGCCGCAAATCCCCTCTGGATTCGAGGAAATCAAGAAAAGTACGGAGTGAGTGGAAGCTCAAAGCTCCTCTTCTCTCCAGCCGCCCGGCACCTCCACCCCCATCAAGCGCAAAATTTTGTTGGAAAAATCCCGGTAGGTATCCTCGAGCGTTTTGGGCAGGGTGTAAAACGGCGGCGAAATCGGCATCACAATCGCTCCCGCCTGTGAAACTTTAAGCGCGTTTTCCAAAGCAATTGAGGACAGCGGCGTTTCCCGCACGGCTAAAATGATTCGCCTGCGTTCTTTGAGCGCCACTTCCGCCGCGCGGGTAATCAAGGTGTCAGCAATTCCGGCGGCGATTTTGGCCAGGGTCGAAATGGAGCAGGGATGCACCACCAGATAGTCGAAGGGGTTGGAGCCGGAGGAAAACGGCGCCGCCAGCTCCTTGTTGGAAAAAATCTTTGCGCAGTGGGGGGCCAAATCCTCCGACGCAAGCCCCGCCTCCATTTTCAAAACCGCCTTCCCCCAGTCGGAAATTACCAGATATTTCTCTCCCGGACAGCGTTTGAGAAAATCCACCCCGTAAATGATGCCGGAAGCCCCGGTCATTGCGATGATGGTTCTCAAAAATTTGCCCTTCCAACTGCCACCACACCCAGAACGACGAACCCCACGGCGGCGTTGATTTTGAAAAAAGCCAGCTCGATATTTTCCGCCACCCGATGCTGCCAGACCAGTAGAAGCCCGACGACCACAAGCAAAGCCGCCGACCAGAGGTTGGGAAGTTGCCAGACCATTAAAGCCGCAAGCGAAGCAAAACCGAGTACGTGCAATATGTTTGAAACCAAGAGCGCTTTTGCTTTTCCAAGCAAAACCACCAGCGAATACAAACCCTGTTTCCGGTCAAGCTCCTCATCTCCCACGGCATAGATGATATCAAATCCCGAAACCCAGAAAAATGAAAAGAGTCCGAGTAGAATCGAAGGCCGAGAGCCGGAAAAAGTGCCCGAAACTGCCATCCATCCCCCCAGCGGGGCAATCGCGGATGCCGCCCCGAGCCCGAAATGCGCTAAAGAGGTAAAGCGCTTCATATACGGGTAAATCAAAAAAATGGCCAAGGGAATCGGCGAAAGAATCAAGCACCAACGGTTGAGCATAGCCGCGGCAATGATATAAACGAGCGCGGAGACGAGAGCAAACCCCCACGCCTCGCCCACTTTGATTCGCCCCGCCGGCAGCTCCCGCATCGCCGTGCGCGGGTTCAGGGCATCAATTTGGGCATCAATGATGCGATTTAAAGCAAAGGCCGTCGAGCGCGCCCCGGCCGCGGCCAGAAGAATCAACAAATACTCTTTCAGCGTTACCGAAAACCCCTTGGCCAAAAAGGCCCCCGCGTACACCATCGGCAAAGAAAACAGGGTATGCTCGATTTTCACCAGCCGGGCGTATTTCAGCATATCGGGGAAAAAAGAAGTTTTCCGCTTTAGGTCAAGCCTTTTGATTTTGGCCCGTCCCTTGTAATTGCCCTCCCCATCCGCTATACTGCCCCCGGCTCCGCCTGTGCGGGGTTCTGCCTCCCTGGGCTTCTTCCGCCTCAAAGAGGCCATACAATTGCGGAAGGGATTGCCGTTTCCAAAAGTGGAAACGGAAAAGAGTTAACGGTATGGCAGTGAAGTTGTACGTAGGCGGGCTCTCCCCGCAGGTCACCACGGAGGAGCTGCAGGCCCTCTTTGCCCAGGTTGGCACGGTGGAGTCGGTGAACATCATCAACGACAAGTTTTCCGGCCGCTCCCGTGGCTTCGGCTTCGTGGAAATGTCCACCAAGGAGTCGGCGGACGAGGCGATTCAAAAGCTCTCCGGCCAGGTTTTGGGCGGATCGCCGATAGTAGTGAACGAAGCCCGGCCCCAAGCCTCCCGTTCCGGTGGGGGTGGCGGCGGTTTTGGTGGTGGCGGTGGATACGGCGGAGGTGGCGGTCGGCGCAGCGGAGGAGGTCCCCGGCGTCCGGGGAGTGGCGGCGGTGGCCGGCGCGGCCGGTATTAAATTGTAGCGGATAGCAAATCAGTACTAACAAAAAAGGCGGCCTTGCGGCCGCCTTTTTCAGTTTTGCGGATTTTACCGCGCCGCTTTCTCCAGCTTCTTGCGGGTCTTGGGGCTGAAGGTAAAAACCAGCTTTTCCGCCCCTTCCGGCCAGTCGATGGAAACGTCGGCATCCGCCGTGTGCTGTCCGCGGAGCAGCTCTTCCGCCAACGGGTCTTCCAAATGTTTCTGGATGGCCCTGCGCAAAGGCCGCGCGCCGAAGACCGGATCGAATCCTTTCTCCACTAAAAATTCCTTGGCCCGGTCGGTCAAGGCAAACGAAATTCCTTTTTCGGAAATCCGCTTGGCCACGTCCGCCAGCATGATGTCGATGATGGAAAGAATCTCGGTCCGTCCCAAAGCATGGAAAACCACCGTCTCGTCAATCCGGTTCAAAAGTTCCGGGTTGAAAAGACGCTTCAGCTCTTCCGTGACCTTGGTTTTCATCTGCCCGTAGGAGGACTCCTCCGATTCCTTGGCGAAACCGAGCGACTTGGAGTGGCGGATCTCCCGCGCTCCCACGTTGGAGGTCATAATCACCACGGTGTTCTTGAAGTCCACCTTGCGCCCAAACGAATCAGTCAAAACGCCGTCGTCCAGCATCTGCAGCAAAATGTTGAAGACCTCCGGGTGGGCCTTTTCGATTTCGTCCAGCAAAACGACCGAGTACGGCTTGCGGCGCACTTTTTCGGTCAATTGTCCCCCTTCTTCGTAGCCGACGTATCCCGGGGGCGCGCCGACCAGGCGGGAGACGGCGAATTTTTCCATGTACTCGGACATGTCAATCCGCACCAAGGCATTTTCGTCTTCGAAGAGGAAGGAAGCCAAAGCCCGCGCCAGTTCGGTTTTGCCGACCCCGGTGGGGCCTAAAAAGATGAAGCTGCCGATGGGGCGGCGCGGGTCGGAAAGCCCGGCCCGGCTGCGCCGGATCGCCTTGGAGACGATTTCAATCGCCTCTCTCTGTCCCACCACACGCCGGGTCAGCTCCTCTTCCATCCGGAGCAGTTTCTGTGATTCCTTTTCTTCGAGGCGGAAAATCGGGATGCCGGTCATTACGGAAACAACTTTGGCGATCTCATCGGTTTTGAGTTCCACCATCTGCTTGTTCCGCTCCTCTTCCCAACCCTTCTTCATCTTTTCCGATTCTTCCTTTTTCAACTTCAATTCATCCCGTAACTGGGCGGCCCGCTCAAACTCCTGGTTTTTGACCGCCTGCTCTTTATCTTTCTGAATGCCTAAAATATCCTGCTCCAACTCGGAGAAAACTGGCGGCTTGGTGAAGCTGGACAAATGCGCCCGGCTCCCCGCCTCGTCTAAAACGTCGATCGATTTATCCGGCTGGAATTTGCCGGAAATGTACCGGTCGGAAAGCTTGACCGCGGCGTCCAACGCCTCGTCGGAGATTTTGACTTTGTGATGCTCTTCATACTTTGAGCGCAGCCCCTGCAAAATTTTGAGCGTGTCATCCGCCGTGGGGGCCTCCACCATCACGGTCTGGAATCTCCGTTCCAAGGCCCCGTCCTTCTCGATATACTTGCGGTATTCGTTCAGCGTGGTGGCCCCGATGCACTGCAACTCTCCGCGCGAAAGGGCTGGCTTGAAGATGTTGGAGGCGTCGAGCGACCCTTCCGCGCCGCCCGCACCGACGATGGTGTGCAGCTCGTCGATGAAGATGATGACGTCTTTCGAATTGACGATTTCGTTCATAACCGCCTTCAGCCGTTCCTCGAACTGCCCGCGGTATTTGGTGCCGGCCACAAGCGATGCCATGTCCAAGGTCACGACCCGGCGGTTCTCCAAAGTTTGCGGCACCTTGCCTTCGACAATCCGCTCCGCCAGCCCTTCCACGATGGCAGTTTTGCCGACGCCGGGTTCGCCGATTAATACCGGGTTATTCTTCTTGCGGCGGGAGAGAATTTGCGTCACCCGCTCGATTTCGTTTTCCCGGCCGATGATCGGGTCCAGTTTCCCCCGGCGGGCCAGCTCGGTCAAGTCCCGGCCGAAATGGTCCAAAGCCGGCGTTTTGCTCTTTTTCCGTTTTTTGCCAAAGGCGGACGGTTTGCCGGTGATTATATTTTTGAGTTCTTCGTACGCTTCTTTGTAATCGACATCGTACATCGAGAGCACCTGCGCGGCGACCCCCTCTTCTTCTTTCAGGAGTGCCAAAAGTATATGTTCGGTGTCAATATCTTTCGATTTTAAGGCCCGCGCTTCCTGCCCGGAAAGCTCGAGCGTTTTCTTGGCGCGCGCTGTCAGGGGAAGCTGTCCCATCACCATCGTCCCGCCGGAGGGCTGCACCACGTCCTCCACGGACTGGCGCAGCTCGTTCAAATCCAGCCCGATGTTGGTCAAAATCTCCACCGCCCGGCCCTCTCCCAGTTTGATTACCCCCAAAAGCAAATGCTCGGTGCCGATGTAGTCGTGCTTTAAACGGGCCGCCTCGTCCCGGGCGTATTCGATCGCCCGGCGGGCTCTCTCGGTGAACATCTCGTTCATTCGTTATCCTTCCTTCTTCCTATACAATAATACGCTCGTCGTGGGAAAATGCAACCCTTTTTCCCTCTGTAAACTAAAACCCCTTAAACCGCCTTGGAGTTCCCCGCCCCGTTGGGGGGCCCTTTTTCGATGCGGGAACGGACGAGCTCTGCCCGTAGAGCGTCCCGCTCCCCGGGCTCCATCTCCCGTCCGGCGAACTTCTGCAAATGGGCTGGTTGGCAGAGCAAGAGCAGCTCGTTGACCAAGCCCAGGGGGACGTCCTTGATGACCCCCATCCCCAGCCCCAGCCGGACGGCTGAAAGCAGATTCATCACCTCGCTGGAGGTCAAGACCCGGGCGAAGCGCAAAATCCCGTACGCCCGCCAGATTTTATCCTCGATTTGCTCCTTGGCGTCCCGCGAAAGCACATAGCGGGCGTTTTCCTCGTACTCGATCACCTGGCGGGTTACCTTTTCCAGCCCCTCCAAAACCTCCTCTTCCGAACGCCCCAGAGTGGTTTGGTTGGAAAGCTGCAGAAGATTTCCCAAAACGTCGGTCCCCTCGCCGTAGAACCCCCGCACGGCCCAGCCCACTTTGGTGACACGATTGATGACCGAATCAATCTCCCGGGTCAACACCAAAGCCGGCAGGTGAATGAGAACGGAAGCCCTAAGCCCAGTGCCGACGTTGGTAGGGCAGGCGGTCAGATAGCCGAATTCTTCGTCATATTCAAAGGCTAAGTTGGCGGAAAGCTCGGCGTCCGTCTGGGTCGCCAGCTCGTGGGCCTTTCCCACTTCCAAACCGGAGGTCAAGGCCTGAATCCGCAGGTGGTCTTCTTCGTTTACCATCACCGAAAGGGATTCATCCTCCCCTAAAAAGAGCCCGTACCCCTCTCCCGTCTTCATAAATTCCGGGGAAATGACGTGCCGCTCCACCAAAAAGTCCCGGTCCATTCCCACCAGTTCCCCGTTCTGGAAAAACTTGCCGCTTTTCAAAAGGATGGAACGCTCGACGGCCGAGCGTACCTCCCCTACCACTTTCATCCGCAGCTCGGCGGCCGCGGCGGGGGGGAACTTGAAACGGTACAAATTGCGCGCCAGCCGCACCCGCGAGGATAAAACGATTCCTGCCTGCGTGCCCATCCCCGAAAGCCAGGCGGCCGGTTTGCCGGAAAGTTCCTCGAACATGTCAGTCCTGCCTCATCAAAGTTTTAATTCGATCCCTAAGCCGGGCCGCCTTTTCAAAATCTTCGGCGGCAATCGCTTTTTTCAATTCATCCTCCAGCCGTTTTTCCTCGATCAAAACGGTCTCTTTATGCGGCACCTGGGTGGGCTTCCGCCCGATGTGGCGGGTGGAGCCATGGATGCGCCGGAGCAAATCGGAGACTTGCGGCTGGAAGGTCCGGTAGCACTGGCCGCAGCCGAACCGCCCCACTTTGGAAAACTCGGCAAAGGTGAAGCCGCAGCCCGGGCAGCGGGCTTCCCCACTCCGCCCTTTTTTCTTTTCCGGCGTTTCCCCCATCATAGAGGACAAAATTTCGGCCAGGGGAAAGGGAACCTGCACGAGCGGATTGGCGGTCATCCCCCGCTTTTCAGCGCACTCCCGGCACAGATTCAACACCGTTTTCTTGTTGTTTACGATTTGGGTCAGGTGGACCCCCGCCTCGTTTTTTCCGCATTCCTGACAGAGCATTATTGTTGCACCAGCTTTCTATCTTTAAGTTCCAAAACCCGGTCGGCCCGGCGGGCCAGTTCCGGATTGTGGGTTGCGACCACGAAGGTCTGTCCCTCTCGTTTTAACTCGGAAAAGAGCGCATGCAGTTCCCCGGCGGTGGAGGAATCCAGATTTCCGGTCGGCTCGTCGGCAAAAACCACGCGCGGCCTTCCGGCCAAGGCCCGCGCCACCGCCACCCGCTGCGCCTCCCCTCCCGAAAGATTATACACCGGTTCCGCCCCTTTTTCCTTCAGCCCCAACCGCTCCAAATAACGGGAGACGGTCGCCAAAGCCGACGTTTTTTCCTCCCCCCGGATCAAGAGAGGAAAGGCGGCGTTTTCCCCCGCCGTAAAATCGGCCAAAAGATGATGAAATTGGAAGATGAACCCGAATTTTCGGTTGCGGATTTGGGCCTGCTTTTCGCCCGGCAACCTGCCGATTGCTTCGCCGTCCAAGATGATTTCTCCTCCCTCCGATTGATCCATAAGCCCCAGCAAATTGAGCAAGGTCGTTTTTCCCACGCCGGAGGCCCCCACCACCGCCACCATCTCCCCGGGTTCGACGGAGAAGTCGAGCCGGTCTAGAACCACCAGCCGTCCGGCCGCCGTCGCGTAGGTTTTTTTCAAACCGACCGCCTGCAAAACCGGCATCTTTAAATATCTCCTCCCGAAAATCCCCCGTCAAGCCGGCTCCCCCCTCCTGCTTCTGCGCGATTGCCGCGCCGCCGGCCTCTATTTTTATTGTCGCCCGAAAACAATTTTCCTTTATCCGCCGGCACGAATCGCCTCCACGGCCGGAAGGGACGAGGCCTTTTTCGCCGGATACAAGGTGGCCAGAAACGAAAGCAAAATGGCGGCGGCTGAAACCGCCGCAAAGTCAACTAACTTGAATCCCACCGGCAGAAAATCGATGAAGTAAATCTCCGCCGGCAGCCGGATAAAGTGGTACTGGTACTGCAGCCAGGCCACGGCATATCCCAAGAGATTGCCAAAAAAAATTCCGAGAAAACCAATCCCCGTTCCCAAACTTATAAAAACCGTGCGGATGTTTTTAGCCGTCGCTCCCATCGTCACCAGGATCCCAATCTCCTTTTTCTTCTCCAAAACAAGCATCACTAAAGAAGAAACGATGCTGAAAGCCGCCACCGCCACGATTAAACTTAAAGCCACAAACATCGCATATTTTTCCAAGCTCATCCAGGAAAAAAGATTTTTATGCATCTCCTGCCAAGAAACGCTGTAAGCGGGCGACGGCAAGAATTGGTTTAACGTTTCCGAATACCGCTCCGCCTCGTTGGGGTTTTGGAGACGAATCTGCAACCCGGTCACCCGCCCGTCGAAATCGAAAAGCTCCTGCGCTTTGGTCAAATGAACATAGGCCAGATTGGCGTCGTACTCGTACATCCCGGTCTCAAAAACACCCGACATCTGGAACTTCTTTACTTTGGGGGAAACACTCCCGCCCATAAAAACCTGTCCCCGCAGGGAAAAGAGCAGCACCGAATCCCCGAGCGTGACTCCCAGCCTTTGGGCCAGCCCCTTCCCCAAAAGAATTTTAGGCAAAGAATCGGGGCCGGCGTTCAAATTGAAATCCCCGGCGACAATTCGGTCCGCAATTTTGGTCGCCTTCGGCTCCTCCTCCGGCAAAACACCGCGGACGATGATACCGTCATTTTCCAGCCGCGAGGAGATCGCCGCCTTGTAATAAACGAACGGCGCCCGGGCCACGAAGCCAGGAAACGCCTGCAAAAGCGAATCGAGCTTTTGCCAATCGGTCAAGCCAATGTCCCCAGAGGTGAAAATCGCCACGTCGGCCGTGGTTCCGAGGATGCGATCCTTGACTTCCGCCTCGAAGCCATTCATCATCGACAAAACAAAAAGGAGGGCCGCCACGCCGATGGCGATCCCCCCGATGGAAATGAAGCTCGTGGCGGAAACAAAGCGCTCCCGGCGGCGGGAACGGAAGTAACGCCCCGCCACCAGAAACTCCCAGCGCACTATGTCGCCTCCGGCGGCTCGTGTCCAAGGGGGCGCATCTGCGGAAAGAAAAGCACGTCCCGAATCGACGGCTGGTCGGTCAAAAACATCACCAGCCGGTCCAGCCCCAATCCCAGCCCGCCGGTGGGCGGCATCCCAAATTCCAGCGCATTCAAATAATCCTCGTCCAGTTCATGCGCCTCTTCGTCCCCCTTTTCTTTTAAGGCCAATTGCTGCATAAACCGCTCCCGCTGGTCAATTGGGTCGTTCAGCTCGGAAAAGGCGTTGGCCATCTCCTGCCCCATGATGAAAAGTTCGAACCGCTCCGTGAGCCGGGGATTGGATCGATGTTTTTTGGCCAAGGGGGAAATCTCCGCCGGATAATCGGTCACAAAAGTCGGATTTTGCAACCCCGGCTGCACCTTTTCGGAAAAGAGAATATCGACCAGCACTCCCCAACTCGGATTGGCAGGCACTTCCAGCCCCATTTTTCTGACGGCGGAAGCCAGCCCCTTTTCGTCCAGCGAAAGGCAATTCACGCCGGTCGCCTCTTGGATGGAATCCAAAAGCGAAATCTCTTTCCATTCGCCGGACAGATTAATGACCTTCCCCTGATGCGGCACGTCTAACTTCCCCAAAACTTTCTGCGCGATGTGCACGATGAGATTTTTGGTCAGCTTCATAATGTCCCGGTAGTCGTGATACGCCCAGTAAAGCTCCATCATCGAAAACTCCGGGTTGTGGAACCGGTCAATCCCCTCGTTCCGGAAATCCTTGCACACCTCGTACACCTTCTCGTAACCGCCCACGATGAGCCGCTTCAAGTAAAGTTCATCCGCAATCCGCAGATACAGGGGGATCCCCAGCGCATTGTGAAAAGTTTTGAAAGGCCGCGCGGTTGCCCCGCCGTATAAGGGCTGCAGAATCGGGGTCTCCACTTCCAAAAATCCCTCCCCCTCCAGATACTCCCGCATCGCCCGGTAGATGGCCGTGCGCTGGACAAAAACCTCACGGACGCCGGGCGTGACGATTAAATCGACAAACCGCTGCCGGTAGCGCAGCTCCACATCCTTGAGTCCGTGCCATTTTTCCGGCAAGGGACGCAAGGACTTGGCCAAAACCTCCAATTTCGCCGCCCGCACGGAAATTTCCCCCTTGTGGGTTTTGAAAACCGCTCCGGTGATGCCTACAAAATCTCCGATATCCAAATCGCCGAGCACTTCGTATTGCGCCCCCAAAACGTCCGCTTTGGCGTAGATTTGAATCTGCCCCAAGTCGTCTTGGATATGGAAGAAAGTCGACTTGCCGTGCTCCCGGAAGGAACGAATCCGCCCGGCGACTTTGACTTCTTTTTCCTCGAGAGCGGCGAAGCCTGCTTTTATCTCCTCCGAAAAATGCGTCCGCGCGAACTTATAGGGGTAGGGGTTTATCCCCTCGGCAACCAGCCGCGCCAGCTTCTCCCGCCGGTGCGCCAAAAGCTCATCCAAAGGTCTTTCGTGTTGTTCTTGCCCCTTTGATTGTTCCGGCACATCCGCCATAGACGGCGAATATTAGGGGAAATCCAAGGGGAGTCAAGAAAAACCACTACGGAGAAACTCACCCGATACTGTGGGTTAATTTTGGATTCCCTTGACAACCCACAACTTCTTTCCTTGACTTTCGCGCTTCCCAACCTCCGGCTTTATCCATCTTTAAATTTCGCTCCGGTGGGGTGTCCCCCTCCGCAGTGGTCCATTTTTTTCAAACTACATCGCACAGACAAATTCTCAATCTCAGGTTTCAGAACTCTGCAATTTTTGTTTTTCTGTGTTTAAAGGGGGGACTAAAGGGATGGTTTTATCCTGCCCGGCAACAATGGATCAATTTTTACACCCTGTCCTAAAATCCACTTTTTCCGATACATAAATAGGGGGATATCATTGCCTTTTTTTGAACGATGAGGACCCCTTGGCCCTGTCTATTGGGTTATAAAATTATGGAGATGGAAAAAAATGGAACTCTTGCTCGGTAAACAGGAAATTAAGCTCGCCCTGCTTTTGGGCGGGGGCGGCGCAAGGGGCTTGGCGCATATAGGGGTATTGCGAGCGCTGGAAAATGCCGGCGTGCCGATTGCCGCCATTGCGGGAACTTCGATAGGCGCCATCGTCGCCGCCGAGTTCAGCCGCAAGCAAAGCTCCGCCTGGTGCCAGAAGATGTTTGAGCGCTTCGCCCGCTCCGAATCCTTCAAGGCGTTGGGGCTGGACAAGGTGAACAAGGATATGCAGCGCGGGCAGGGGTTCTGGAACACCATTCTCTCCGGCATCCGCGAAAACGTCCTGATCGCCATGGCCCTGCGCCGCGCCAGCATCGTCCCGCGCGAAAAAATCGACGCCGTTTTGACCGAATTTGTGGCGGACGGCCATCTTTCCGAACTGCCGATTCCGGTGCGCATCGCCGCCTCGGACTTGAAATCCTGCCGCACCGTCTGCTTCCGCTCCGGCTCCATTCTGGGCGCTGCCCGGGCCTCCACATCGCTCGCCGGATACTTTCCGCCGATTCAGGAAAACGGGCATTTGCTGGTGGATGGGGAAGCCACCAGCATAATCCCGATTGACTGTCTGGCGGGGTTGGGAATTACCCACACCTTGGCGATTGACGTCTCCGGCTCGGTCTGGCCCGACTGGCAGATAACCACCGCCCTGCAGGCCTTGCTTCGCCAGCAGGAGCTGGAGCGGGCCTATTTTAGAAGCTATCTGCACCGGCTTTGCGACTTGGTGGTGCATCCGGAATTGCCCGGCGGGTTTTGGACCGACTTCGACCGTGTGGAGGAATTCGTGGAAGCCGGTTATAATGCGATGATGGCCGCCCTCCCCAAACTCAAGAACTTCCGCCCCCGTCAGCCGCTGCCCCATCTCGAAACCCCCCACCCGCCCCCCCTGTATCTCGAATTTCCGTTTTTAAAGGCCGGCCCACTTCGGGAAGTTTCTCCCGGCAAAAAAGGGGAAAAGGCGGCATGAACGAAAGACCGAAAAGTCTCCCGGCCCTCTTTTCCCAAACATTCAGTCGCTTTTACCATCCCCGCCAACTGGCGCGGAAATACCTGGGGCGCTGGGAGGCGGTAAGCACCACCGAGCTGGCCGGCTCGATAAGGCGTACCGCCTACGGCTTGGCCGACTGGGGAATTTACAAGGGGGAAAAGGTGGCCCTGCTTTCCGGAAGCCGCCCGGAATGGCTCATCGCCGATTTGGCCATCCAATCCCTGGGCGCCGCCACCGTGCCGGTCTATCCGACGCAGACGCCGGAAATCGCCCGCTTCATCGTGGAACACTGCCAGGCCCGCGCCATTTTTGTCGAAAATTCCGAACTCTGGCGGAAATTCGGCCACGCTCTGGCCGACCTGAAAACCCTCGAAGTGGTGATTTTCTTCTCCAACGTGGTCCGCGAGCCCAAAGTTTTAGCCCTTCCCTCATTGATGGAAATGGGGGATGAACTGGCCGAACGGCATCCCACTTTGTTTGCCGAGCGGCGGGATGGTCTCTCCCCGGAGGATTTGGCCACCATCGTTTACACCAGCGGCACCACCGGCAACCCTAAGGGGGTGGAACTGACCCACGCCAACCTGCTTTCCAACCTGTTTGCTGTGGGAAAAAGGATGCCCTTGGATCCCGGCGAGGATATCGCCTTAAGTTATCTTCCCCTTTCTCATGCCTTCGAGCGGTTGGTGATATACTATTATCTGACCAGCGGCATTCGGGTCGCTTTTGCTGGCGGGATTGAAACCTTGATGGCCGATTTGCGCGAGGTCCGCCCGACCATTATGACCACCGTCCCACGCCTTTTGGAAAAAGTTTACGCCGTCACGGTGACCAAGGGGAATTCCGCCCCGTTTTTGAAGCGTTTTTTGTTCCAGCAAGCGATGAGCGTGGCAGGCAAATGGAAACCTGAAATGGAGTCAAGCCGCCTCTCCCGGATGCGCCTCGGCCTGGCCCGCAGTTTGGTCTTCCGCAAATGGCACGAGGCGTTCGGTGGCCGCTTGCGCTATCTGTTCACCGGCGGCGCCGCATTGGATGCCGAGTTGGCCCGGCTCTTTATGGGGGCCGGCATCCGCGTCTTTCAAGGGTACGGGTTGACGGAGGCTTCCCCGGCGGTCGCCACCAACTGCCCCGGGCTGAACAAAATCGGCACGGTCGGCAAACCGTTGGAAGGAATAGAAGTGAAAATCTCGGGGGACGGGGAGCTCTTGATTCGCGGCGAAAATGTGATGCAGGGGTATCACAAGGAGCCAGCCGCCACCGCCGAGATAAAATCCCCGGACGGCTGGCTTTCCACCGGCGACCTGGCCACGCTGGACGAAGAAGGGTATTTAATCATCAAGGGCCGCAAAAAGGAAAGCTTCAAAACCAACACCGGCGATTATGTCAACCCTTCCAAAATCGAGCAGGCCTTGAAGCAAAGCCCCTTTATCGAGGAGGCGGTGGTGGTCGGGGAATCCCGGTCTGCCCCGGCCGCCTTGATTGTGCCGGACAAGAATTTTCTCAAGCAGTATCTCGAATTCAAGGGAAACGGCCAGGCGGATCTGGAACAATTCATCCAGTCGCCGGAATTCAAGGCTCGTTTGATTCGCAGCATCCAGAAAATCAACCAAGGTTTTGCCCGCTGGGAAAAAGTACGCTATTTTGTCCTCGTGGCGGAATCGTTTTCGATTGAAGGGGGGGAGTTGACCCCGACCTTGAAGGTTCGCCGGGGTGTGGTGGAAGCCCGCTATAAAAATCTTATCGAGGCCGCCTATCGCGAAAAACCGTTGGAAATTGAAGCGGACGTGGCCGCCCCGGGCGAAAAAGTGACCCTATGAAATCCTTCCGCCGGGCTGCCGTTCTGGGGGCGGGGGTTATGGGTTCGCAATTGGCCTCTCTTTTTGCCGGAAGCGGAATTAAAGTCGAGCTGCTCGATATTCCCGGCCCCGACCCCAAGGAGCCGGAAGGGATTGCCAAACAGGCGTTAAAAAAACTTAAAACCCAAAAACCTTCCCCTTACTTTCATTCTTCCCACCTGGCCAACATACGACCCGGCAGTCTGGAGCACCACCTCGAACGGCTGAAAGATGTGGAGTGGGTTCTGGAAGCGGCCCCAGAAAGCTTAAAAATCAAAAACGAGCTGTACGCCAAAATAGCCCCACTTATGTCCGATGATTCCATTTTTGCCTCCAACACCAGCAGCTTGTCGGTTGCAAAATTGGGAGAGGCCCTGCCGGAAAAATTGCGCAAGCGCTTTTTCATCACTCACTTCTTCAACCCGCCCCGCTATTTGCGGCTTCTGGAACTTTTGCCCCATCCGGAGGCGGATATCAAAGCGAATTCGGCCTTTTTTTGGTTTTTGGACCGGCATTTGGGAAAAAGCATTGTACCGGTGAAGGACACCCCCGCTTTCATTGCCAACCGGGTCGGCATTTTTGCCCTTTTGGATGCCTTGGCTTTGGCGGCGGAATTCAAATTCTCCCCGGCGCAAATTGATTTTCTCACCGGCCCGTTGATTGGCCGCCAGAAAAGCGCCAGTTGCCGCACGGCCGATTTGGTCGGGCTGGACACAGTGATGGCGGTGGTCAAAATCGTGCGGGAAGGCGCTCCCGACGACCCGCGGCCCGACCGCTTCACCCCGCCGCCCATTCTGCAGTCGCTCGTGGCCGCCGGGAAATTGGGGGAAAAGTCGGGCGGCGGCTTTTACCGCAAGGAAGGGGATGAAATCTTTGAGGCGGATGAAAACCAAAACTACACGAAACGAAAAAAAATGGAGTCGCCGCTTTTGGCCCAGGCCGGCGCCGAGGAGGATTTGGTAAAGCGGGTTCGTCTGCTTTTTGCCGCCGCTTCCGACCCGGCCGGCGCTTTTGTTTCCCGTCACTTAATTTCTGTTGCCAACTACGCTGCCGCCCTTTCCGGCAAAATCTGCGACCGGCCGGGGCGGATTGATGATGCGTTGCGCTGGGGTTTCGGCTGGCAGATGGGGCCATTGGAGCTGGCCAAAGCGGTCGATTGCGACTTACTCGCGAAGGCCGCCGCCAAGTTTTCCATTCAAGCGCCAAACCTGCCCGAAAAAATCGAATCCGGCGAGCCCGGCCCGATTTTGCTTCCCGCCAAGCCGGAGAAAATAGTGGCTCAAAACAAGGAGGCCACGCTTTTGGATGCCGGCAACGGCATTGCCGTTCTGGTTTTCCATTCCAAGCTGAACGTCATCGGCGCGGGAATTTTGGGCCTCGCCCATAAAGCGTTGGAGGTTGTCAAAACCGACTTCGACGCCTTGGTGCTTGCCAACGACCCGCAAGCGGAGGCCTTTTCCGCCGGTGCCAATCTGGGCTGGCTTTTGATGACCGCCTCCGAGGGGGATTTTGACGAAATCGCTTTGATGATTAAAAAGTTTCAGGCGGTGACGGAAGGAATGGCCAAAGCCCCATTCCCGGTCGTCGCCGCGCCGTTCGGTTTGACTCTGGGGGGGGGCTGCGAGATTTGTCTGGCCGCCACAAGACGGGTGGCTCACCGCGAACTCTATATCGGCTTGGTGGAAACCGGCGTGGGCTTGCTTCCGGCCGGCGGCGGAACAACCCGGATGGCGGAAAAAGTGGCGCAATGGGCCAAAGGGGGAATGCTTTTGCCCCATTTGAAAACCGTTTTTGAAAATGTCGGCTTGGCCAAGGTTTCAACCAGCGCAGATGAAGCGTTTGCCATGGGCTTTCTGCAGCCGGAGGATTTGGCGGTTCCCAACCGCGGCCGCCTGACCGCCACGGCATTGTCACAAGCCCGGCTTTTGGCCGATGCCGGAACCACCTCCAAGTCGTCGGACAAGATTCGCGTTGCCGGCAAGAATGGCTTGGCTGCTGTCGAGACATTTTTGTATCTGATGCGCGAAAGCAAAATGATTACCGAACATGACGCCGCGGTCGGCCGTTCGCTGGCCAAGGTTCTCTGCGGCGGCGAACTCCCCGGCGAGCCGGAAGTGCCGCGCGAATATCTCTTGCAGCTTGAGGCGGAAGAGTTTCTGCGCTTGGTCGGCATGCGTAAAACGCAGAAACGGATGGCTCACTTGCTTAAAACCGGAAAACCTTTGAGAAACTGATGAAAGAAGCCGTAATCATAGCCGCCAAACGAACGCCCGTTGGCAAGGGTTTCACCGGCTCGCTGTCCCAAGTCCATCCCGTACAGCTTGGCGCCGTTCCCCTCAAGACGGTCATAAACGAGTTGAAAGGATTGGACCCCAAATTAATCGACGAGCTCATCGTCGGCTGCGCGATGCCGGAAGGGGAACAGGGGTTGAATGTGGCCCGGCTGGTCGGATTGGCCGCCGGTTTGCCGGATGGTGTTCCAGCAATGACCGTCAACCGCTTCTGCGCCTCCGGGCTGGAAGTAATCAGCTTGGCCGCGAATAGAATCAGATTAGGCGAAGCAAATTTAATTCTCGCCGCCGGGGTGGAATCGATGAGCGCCGTGCCGATGGGAGGAAACAAAATTGCGCCGGAGCTAAATTTGGTGCGCACCCGGCCGGAATCCTACATATCGATGGGCTTGACGGCCGAAAACCTGGCCGAAAAATATAAAATCACTCGAGAAGAGCAGGATAGATTTGCCTTGGACAGCCACCGCAAGGCCTCCGCTGCAATTGACGGCGGTTCGTTTGCCGGCCAGATCGCGCCGGTGGAAATTCCCCTGCAGAAACTGAACGAAAAAAACAAAGTGGAAACCTCCAAAGTGAATTTTTCCACGGACGAGGGCCCCCGCCGGGACACCAGCATGGAGGCGCTGGGCAAACTTCAACCTTCCTTCAAGAAGGACGGCACGGTGACCGCCGGCAATTCCAGCCAGATTTCGGACGCCGCCGCCGCGGTGATAATCGCCGAAGCGGAGTTTGCCAAAAAACAGGGCTGGAAGCCGCTGGCGCGCTTCGTCGGCTACGCTACCGCCGGTGTGGCGCCGGAAATTATGGGAATCGGCCCGGTGGAGGCCGTGCCCAAACTGCTCAAACGAACCGGCCTTTCGCTTTCCGACCTTGATGTCGTCCTTTTGAACGAGGCCTTTGCCGCCCAGAGTTTGGCGGTCATTCGGGAGCTTGGGTTGGATGCAAGCAAAGTCAACCCCAACGGCGGCGCGATTGCCTTGGGTCACCCCTTGGGGGCGACTGGAACGAAACTGACCGTCGAGTTGATGTATGCGCTGGAACGGTCGAAGAAGAAATATGGGCTGGTGACGATGTGCGTGGGGGGGGGGATGGGCGCGGCCGGAATTTTTGAAAGGGTTGCCTGAAATGTCAAACGAAAAGACAATGCTTGTACCCGGCGGCGGTTTTTTAATCGGCCCGGCCATCCTGGACTGCCTGATGACCCCGGAGCGTTTTTCGGACGAGGTAAAAACCATTTCCGAAACGGCCCGCGACTTTATGCTGAAAAAAGTGGTTCCCAAATCGGAGGCGCTTGAGAAGAAGGAAGAAGGACTGATGGTGGCCCTCTTCAAGGAATGCGGCTCACTCGGGCTTTTGGGCATCGAAGTGCCGGAAGAATACGGCGGGCTGGGGATGGGAAAGATCGCCTCTGCGGCGGCTTCCGAAGAAATCGGCCGTCAAGCATCGTTCGCGGTCACGTTTGGCGGACATACCGGCATTGGCAGTCTGCCCATTGTTTATTTTGGCACCCAAAAGCAACGGGAAAAGTATCTTCCCAAACTCGCCACCGGGGAGTTGATGGCCGCTTATGCTTTGACCGAAGCGGGGAGTGGTTCAGACGCCCTTGCGGCGCGGACGAGAGCCGATTTGACGCCGGATGGAAAGTTCTACAAGCTTTCCGGCGGCAAGGTCTGGATTTCCAACGCCAGCTGGGCCGACCTGTTTGTCATCTTTGCGCAGGTGGAAGGGAGCAAATTCACCGGCTTTATCATCGAGCGAAATACCCCCGGCTTCTCCGTTGGTGCGGAGGAGAAAAAGATGGGCCTGCACGGCTCCTCCACTTGCGCCCTTTCCTTTTCCGATGCGATGGTGCCGGCGGAAAACGTTTTGGGAGAAATCGGGCAGGGGCATAAAATCGCTTTCAATGTTTTGAACGTCGGCCGCTTCAAGCTGGGAGCCGCCACGGTGGGGGCGTTAAAATATGTGTTGCAAATTGGAGCGGCCTACGCCGCCGGCCGCAAGCAGTTCGGCAAAACCATTGACAGTTTCCCTTTGGTGCAGACAATGCTGGCCCGGATGGCTGTGCGCGCGGCCGTGGCCGAAAGCATCGTCTATCGCACCGCCGGGCTGATTGACGCCGTCGCCAAAGAACGCGCAAGCGGAAAAGATAAAATCGCGGCCGAGCTTTCCGCCGTGGAGGAATACGCCGTCGAGTCGTCAATTTTGAAAGTGGCTTGTTCGGAGATGCTGGACCAAAGTGTGGACGACTGTGTGCAGATTCACGGCGGCTACGGCTATTCGGCAGAATACCCGGCCGAACGTTTTTACCGGGACAGCCGAATCAACCGGATTTTTGAAGGGACCAACGAAATCAACCGGATGCTGGTGACCGGAATGCTCCTAAAGCGGGCGATGACCGGCCGGGTGCCCCTTTTGGCCGCCGCCCAGAAAGCCCAGCAGGCGCTTTTGGACCTCCCTTCCGGCGAAGAGGCCCAAGGCCCCTTGGGAGCCGAACTCGCTTTGGCTGAAGGCATCAAAAAAGCCGCCCTGCTTCTGGCTGGCGCCGCCGCCCAGAAATTCGGGACAAAATTGGATGAACAGCAGCAAATTCTGGCCGGCATTGCCGACTTGATAATCACCGCTTACGGCTGCGAAAGCTTGGCTCTGCGCGCCTTGGCCGCAGGCGACGGCCCGACCGGCAAATTTCTCTCCGCCGCCGCCCGCCATTACGTCTCCGGCCTGCCGGAAAACCTGCTTTCCATCGGCCGTTCGGTCGCTGCCGCTACTGCCGAAGGAGACAACGCCATGCTTTTGGCCTCCGGCTTGAAGCGCTTTCTCCGCTACCCGCTTTTCGACCGCTTCGGTCTCGAACACGAACTGGCGGAGATGGTCAAAGTCAAGGGCAGCTATCCAGTCGCTTAAACTATTTGTAAATCAGCAGAAATACCGCACCGGCCCACAGAATAATCCCCAAAACCAATGGCAAATCGGAGAAAATCGTTTTGGTGGGGTCTCCCCCCTCGGTTTTCTGGTGAACCAAATACAAATAGCGGAAAATGCCGAAAAGCACGAAGGGGACAGTGAGATAGAGATGGGTGGAACCGAGCTTCTCTTTCACTTCCGGCGATAACGTATAGAAGGTGTAGGCCACCACGGTGGAGGCGGTCACCACGCCGATAAGCTGGTCCAACAAATAGGGAGAATAATGCTCCAAGCTGGCGCGGTGGCTTTTGGCTTCCTCCTCCAACAAAACCAGTTCCGCCCGGCGCTTGGAAAAGGCGAGAAAGAGGGACAAAAGAAGCGTGCAGATAACCAGCCAGTCGGAAATCGGCGCGCCGATAAGCCAGCCGCCAGCTACGGCCCGCAGGACAAAGCCGGTGGCCAGAAGCATGGCATCCAAAATCACAAAGCGTTTGAGAAAGAACGAATAGGCAAAATTTACTGCCATAAAAAGCAAAAGCCCCAACGCGAATTTTTCTCCAAGCACGTAGCTCCAAGCCAAGGCGGCGGCCAGTCCAACCAGCGAAACGACAAACGCGGCCGAGCGGGGAAGCTGGCCGGAGGCCACGGGGCGCTTGGATTTCAGGGGATGTTTTATGTCGGAAGAATAATCGATGGCGTCGTTCAAAATGTAAAGCGAGGAGGAGGCCAAACAGAAAACCAAAAATCCCCAGAAATTTTTTATCAGCAAATCAAAATCGAAAAGATGTTTGGAAAAAATCAAAGCCGCAAACAAAAGGAAGTTTTTCGGCCACTGGTAGGGGCGGGCCGATTTCCAGATGGTGGCAAAGAAATTCATTCGGGAGTCAGCGTCGAAAAAGCCGAAAGCTCATTTCGGCAGAAAACGGGCGGGGTGGGCCGTGAAAACCTGGGCGGCACGGGCGTAATCTTCCGCCCGTCCGATATCCAGCCAGAAACCGGTGAACGGGAAGCTCGCCACTTTCTTTTTGGCCTTCAAAAGGGTCAAAACCAGCTGGGGAAAATCAAAACGCCGGTTTTTTGGAACAAAACGCAAAACCTCCGGCGAAAACATGTAAATCCCCATCGAAACCTGATAAGGGAGCGACGGCTTTTCGATGTAATTCGAGATGGCATGGTTGTGGTTGGTCACCACCACGCCGAAATCGACCCGCACTTCCCGGTGGTGGGTCGCCACTGTTGCAGCGGCGCCGTTTTTTTGGTGAAAACCCCAGAGCTTGCGATAATCCAAATCGGTCAGAACGTCCCCGTTCATCACCAGAAAAGGTTCATTCAAATCGGCCAGCATGGCCAAAGGCCCGGCCGTTCCCAACGCCTTGGTTTCCACCAGATAGTCGACATAAAGCCCGTACTGCCGACCGTCGCCGAAGAAGGTGCGGATAAGATGGGAGAGATGCCCTGTGGCGATGGTCACCCGCCGGGTGCCGGCCTTTTTCAACTGGCGCAAAACGATTTCCAGAATCGGCATATCCCCCACCGGCATCAGGGGCTTGGGGATAACCGCCGTGTAAGGGGCAAGCCGGGTCCCTTTTCCCCCCGCCAGAATGACGGCCCGCTCTGGAAAGTTCATACTACATACTCTTTCGGAAAGAGGGAGCGGTTTCTTTTGTACCAGTCGATGGTTTTCAAAAGCCCCGTTCTGAAATCCAATTTCGGCTTCCAATCCAAAACCTCCTGCGCCAGCCGGGTGTCGGCCAAAAGCCGGTCCACTTCCGATTCCGCCGGCCGCACCCGCTGTTTTTCCTTCTGCACGACCAGTTTTTTTCTAAGCAAAGAGCCAATCTGCTCCACCAGCTCGCCAACCGAAATTTCAGCCCCCATACCGACGTTGACCACCTTTCCCAAAACCCCCCTGGCTTGAGCGATACGGACGAACCCTTCCACTGTGTTGGCGACATAGGATAAATCACGGGTGGGATAAAGCGAACCGAGCCGGATTTTTTTCTCCGCCAGGGCCTGACTAATGATGGTCGGGATGATGGCCCGCACCGACTGGCGCGGCCCGAAGGTGTTGAACGGGCGCAGAACCGTGACCGGCAGCCCGAAAGAACGGTAGTAGCTCAAAGCGAGCTGATCCGCCCCGATTTTGGAGGCGGCGTATGGGGATTGGCCGACCAAGGGATGCCCCTCGTCAATGGGGACATACTGTGCCGTGCCGTACACTTCGGAAGTGGAGGTGTGCACCACCCGCTCGGTTTTGTATTCCAGGGCGGCATTCAAAACGTTGGCCGTGCCGACTACGTTGGTATCCACGAATTCCCGGGGGTTGATGTAGGAGTAGGGGATGGCAATCAAGGCACCCAAATGGAAAACAATTTTCTGCCCGTGCACCGCTTTACGCACGGCCTCCGGATCGCGCAAATCTCCCAAGAAGATTTTCAAGCGCGAGAGATTACCGTTCGAAAAGGTATCAATCCACCCCTTATGGCCTAAAGCATTGTAGCGCAGGAAAACGGAGACGACAGCCCTCTCCTCCAAAAGCCGTTCGGTCAAATGGCTACCGATGAATCCCCCCGCCCCGGTCACCAGAACTTTTGCACCTTTCAAACTCATCGAGCCAGGAAAAGTAGGCGAAAACCGGAAAAGAGCAAGCGATTGTTACCCGGCCACCCCTTCGGGAGCCAGCATGGTTTCCACTTGAGGAAGATTCTTCTGCTCGGTCAAAAGATAGAGCAGGTCCCCTTCCTCTAGAACGGTCCGGCCGGATGGGGCGTTCATTTTTCCGTTGCGGGAAAGCAAAACCACCAAAGTACCCTCCGGAAAACCGGCATCCACGATGCTGCGTCCGGCAATTTTGGAACCGTACGGAACCAAAAGTTCCAACACGGAAAGCTCCTGGTCACCGGCGGTTGCCAGCTCGAGCGCAGTGGCCGCCGGATGCGGGACCGTGCGGGAAAGCCCCAAAAGCCGCGCGGCCAACCCCACCGTGGAGCCCTGTAAAAGGGCGGAAGTCAAAACCACAAAGAAAATCAAATTAAAAATCGCCGATGCACCGGAAAGCCCGGCCAAAAGCGGATAGGTGGCCAAAACAATCGGCACAGCCCCCCGCAACCCTACCCAGGAGACGAAAAGTTTCTCCCGCCCGCCCATGTTTGCCAGCAGGAGGGAAAGAAAAACCGCAGCCGGGCGGGCAATAATCAAAAGAAAGGCCGCCAGCAAAAACCCTTTCGGAGCCACCGGCAAAAGCTGCGAAGGGAAAACCAGAAGCCCCAGGGTGACAAACATCCCGATTTGCGAAAGCCAGGCCAGCCCGTCATGAAAGCGCAAAAGTGTTTTCTTTACCGCCATCGGCTGGGAAGCCACGACCAGCCCGGCGGCATACACCGAAAGAAACCCGCTGCCTCCGAAAAGCTGGGTGGCCGAATAGCAGAAGAAAACGGCCGCCAGCGAAAGCACCGGATAAAGTCCTTCGTGGTCGAGCGAAAGCCGGTTCACGGCCCAAACCAAAACCCGCCCCACAAAGTAGCCGATGACGGCCCCCACCGCCATCTGTTGGACGAACAGGACGACGAAATTCCAGAGGGTGAACTCCGGATGAAGGGCCCGCTCCACCAACCCGATGACCAGAAAAACCGCCATCGGGTCGTTGGAGCCGGATTCCAATTCCAGAAGCGGCTTCAGTTCCCCTTTCAAGCCCAGCTTTTTGGAACGCAAAACGGAGAAAACCGCCGCTGCATCGGTCGAGGAGATAATGGCCCCCAGAAGCAGGGCCTCAAGCGTGGAGAAACCCAGAACCGTGCGGGCAAAAAAACCGACCGCAAAGGCGGTCACCAGAACACCCAGACTGGAAAGGGAGAGCGCCTTTTTGAAAGAGGGTTTGACTTCGCTCCAGCGGGTGTCCAACCCGCCGGAAAACAAAATCAAAGCCAGCGCCAAATTGCCGACGGCCCGCGCCAGCCGGTAATCCTCAAAGGGGATGCCCCCCGGCCCTTCCGACCCGGCGAGGATGCCGACCAAAAGAAAAAGCACGAGGTAGGGAACGCCCAAGTTGGAGGAAAGCTTGGTGGCCAGAACGCCGGCCCCCAGAAGCAAGGCGGCGGCCAAAAGCAAATATTCGAGCGGCAAATACATAATTACAAAAAAACCAATTTGCAATTCAAAGCAAACAATTTATTGACGGAAAAAACAAAAAGCAGGCCGAAGGCCTGCTTTTGCTGGTCGAAACCAAAAATTACCGGCGGGTGCGAACCGGATCGCGGGTCTCTTTCTCTTTTTCTTTTTTCTCCGGCTCTTTGGCCACTTCCCGGATGGTATCGGCTTTGACCAGTCCCAACTGCTCCCGGATTTTTAGCCGGATGTCTTCGGCAATGACCGGGTTATCCCGCAAGAACTGGCGGGCCTGCTCCCGTCCCTGTCCTATCCGATCGTTGCGATAGGTATACCAAGCACCCGATTTCTCAATGACTGGCGTTGCACCTTCTTTAAGCGGGGTGGACCCCAAGTCCAAAAGTTCCCCCTCGCGCGAGATGCCGATGCCGTAAATGATGTCAAATTCCGCCTCGCGGAACGGCGGGGCGACTTTATTTTTAACCACCCGCACCCGCGTGCGGGAACCGATGACGGTATCCCCTTCCTTAATGGCGGCGATGCGGCGGATATCCAGCCGGACGGAGGAGTAAAACTTGAGCGCGTTACCGCCCGTGGTGGTCTCCGGGTTGCCGAACATAATGCCGATTTTCATCCGAATCTGGTTGATGAAAACCACGCAGCATTTCGACTTGCTGATGGTACCGGTGAGCTTGCGCAAGGCCTGCGACATCAGCCGGGCTTGCAACCCCATCTGCGGCTCTCCCATTTCCCCTTCAATTTCCGCCTTCGGAACCAACGCGGCCACCGAGTCGATGACCACCACATCCACGGCACCGGAGCGGACCAGGGTGTCGGTGATTTCCAAGGCCTGCTCCCCCGTGTCGGGCTGGGAGAGAAGCAAACTGTCCAAATCCACCCCCAGCTTGCGGGCGTAGTCGGCATCCAAAGCATGTTCGGCGTCGATGAAGGCGACCGTGCCTCCCAGCCGCTGGGCCTCGGCGATAATCTGCAAGGACAGGGTGGTTTTGCCGGAGGCCTCCGGGCCGAAAATCTCAATCACCCGGCCGCGCGGCACCCCGCCCACCCCCAGAGCATAATCAAGGGCGATCGAGCCGGTGGAAATCGCCGGTATTCGTTGCGTCGGTGCTTCCCCCAAACGCATTATCGAACCCTTGCCGTACTGCTTTTCAATCTGCAGAACCGCTTGTTCCAGAGCTTTTTTCTTTTCCCCAATCCCGTCGGTGGCCATTACTCCTCCTTTATGAATGCCCTCAAGTGCTTACTTCACCAACTCAAAACGCGCAAGCGGCGTATAAACCGAACCCCCCGGCGCCAGCTCGCTTTGGTACAAAACCACTTCCGATACGATAATACCTTGGGCCTCAAAAGTGCAAGAGCGTATTTTGGCCAGAAGCCGCTCGGAAACTGGGGAATCCTTGACCCGCCCCACGGTCAAATGGGCCGAAAACGCCCGCTCATCAGACAGAAAACCAAGCGGGACGGTCGCCTCCTCGACTTTTTGGGCCAATTCCGAAAGCTTTTCCTTTCCCTCCGACACCCCAATCCAGATGACGCGCACTCGGTTGAGGTTGGGAAAAGCCCCGGCGCCGGAAAGCGAAATGGTGAACGCCTTGGAGCCATTCAAACCTGCTGCGAGGTTTTTCTTCAAACCCTCCAATTTTTCCAGCGGGGTTTCACCCAAAAATTTGAGCGTGAGATGCAAGTTATCATTTTTGACCCAGCCGACTTTATCCCGCTCCCGCCGCCAGTCGTCGATCAATTTTCCCAACTCGTTTTTGACTTCAGCTGGGAAGGGGACGGCCACGAAAAAGCGCATTATTTCAGTTTTCCAAGCAAATACAGGCGAATTATGTTCAACGCTGCCTGGGAGGCACGTATTCTATTTATCTCCCGGTCGCCCGAAAAAATGAACCTCTCTACCCAGCTTTTCTTGCGATCGGCTAAAGCGATGTAGGTGAGTCCAACCGGCTTTTCGACCGAGCCGCCTCCCGGCCCGGCGATGCCGGTGACACCGATGCCGATGTCCACTTTGGCCAGCTTCCGCACACCTTTGGCCATCCGCTCGGCCACCTCCGGACTTACCGCACCGACGGTTTTTAAAAGCTTTTGCGGAACATCCAGAAGTTCGTGTTTTGCTTCGTTGGCGTAAGTCACCACACCTCGTTCAAAGTAATCTGAGCTGCCGGGAACGTCTGTAATTCGTTTGGTCACCAGCCCCCCGGTACAGGATTCCGCTGCCACCAGTCTCTTTTTGACGCTCAAAAGGAGTTGTCCGACCACCTCTTCCATAGAAGTTTCCCCTTCGGCATATAGAAAATCCCCCAAGAGTGGCCGGATTTTGTCCAGCTTTTCATACAAGATATTTTCCGATTCCTCCCTCTCTCGACCGGAAACTTCGAGGCGCAAATCAACTCCGTAGTAGGAGGGCAAGAAAGCAAAATGCAGCCCTTCGCCTTCCGGAATGACCCGCTGGATTTTTTCGTAGAGGGCCGATTCGGCAATGCCGGTGGTGCGCAACCGGCGGCGGACAATGGCGGTCGAAACGCCCATCGATTCCCGCAGATAAGGGACGACCCCCTCTTCAAAAATACCCTTCATTTCCTTGGGCACGCCGGGGAGAGCAATCAGCCACTTGTCCCCTTCCTCGATTAAAATCCCCGGGGCCGTACCGTAATTGTTGGCGAACCATTTTGCCCCGGAGGGCAGAAGGGCTTGGTTCTGGTTGACGAGGGGCATCTCTTCCCCCCGGCGGCGGAAGCGCTCCTCCACTTTTTTCAAAATCTCCTCGTGCAAAACCAAGGGCTTCCCCAAAACCCGCGCCAAGGCTTTTTTGGTCACATCATCGTTGGTCGGCCCCAGCCCGCCGGTAGTGATAACGAAGCCGACTCGCCGCCAGGCTTCTTCGATGGCTTCCGCAATCGGCTCCACCCCGTCCGGCACGGTGGTGCGCCGGGAAACGATAATTCCGAATTCGGATAACCACTCCGCCAGATAGGCCGAGTTGGTGTCCAGCGTGGCACCGGAGAGAAGTTCGTTGCCGATGGTGATGATTTCCGCTTTCATTTATTTCAACACCCCGCGCAAAAGCGGAGCATTCTTGACCAAATAGTCGACGCCGGTGGCGACGGACAAAAGCATGGCCGCAAACACTAGGCCGTTAAAGGTCTTAAAGGTCCAGTCGGAGGAAAAAATGGCCCAGTTGTGACCGTTCGGCACCAGCCAGACCTTGAGAGCCGTGAAAAGCAGAATCAAAGCGATAGTCGTCATTTCCAAAACGGTTTTAATTTGCGCCCAGAAGGAAGGGGTAATAACAATTCCCTTGTAGGCGGCCAAAAGCCTCAGCCCGGTGACCATAAACTCGCGAAAAATAATGACCACCACCATCCAGGCCTTGACATAGCCCAAAGCCACGAAAGAAATGAGGGCCGAGGTGACTAAGACCTTGTCCGCCAAGGGGTCCATAAACTTGCCGAAGCCGGTCACCACCCCGGTTTTGCGGGCCAAATAGCCGTCGTATAAATCAGTCAGGGCCGCAGCCAGAAAAACGGCCAAGGCCACCGCCTTGGCCCACGGGGAATCGACCAAAAAAAAACCGACGAAGACGAAAGCCAGAAGAATGCGAGCCAGAGTCAACTGATTGGGAAGGTTCATATTTCGCAGGCAAAGTATAGATTTTAACGGGGGGTGTCAACGTACCTGGAGCATAGGTCTGGAAAAGCTTATCTTTTTGGCCGGTATTGAATTCTGGTTAATAGTATATAAATTGGATGATTGCATGTATAGAAATACAGGCTAAATTTTAATGGATTGGGTATGGAAAGAACGATTGCATTACAAAGTATGGAGGTATGGCGTGTCTTTTTATAAGGAAAAGAAACGGTTGTACGTAGCGTTTCGGTTGGCCGTAGGTATTTGGTTTTTTCTTTCAGCGGCAGTACTAATCCCTTTTTCTTCCGATACGGCGCAAAACGCGTCAACCAGCCGATCTCTCGGTCGGCTGGCAGAAAGTAGAGCCGAAAAACTGAAACCGTCCGCTCCCCCGTTGATGGTTGACAAGAAACTCTTTTTTCAGAGGGCAAGCCTTGGAACGGTCACCGCTATCCGGCCGGTCCGCATGCCAGCGGACTCCCAATCCGCTTTTTGGATAGCCGCCGAACGAGGGGCGGTATCGGTTACGGATTCAGGCAAACCCCGGCTTTCCGTTCGCTTCGAACGAATGGGTGGAAAAGTCACTCCGGTAGACATGGAGGGGGACGGAAGCTTCGAGTTTCTAAGCCGAAGCGGGGGTCAGGAGGAGGTCCGTCTGTACGACCACGAGGGTCGGCAGCTTTGGAATTATGGGCTGGGCAGGGATCCGGCGGTCCGCGATGCTGCCTGCGGCGATTTGAACGGGGATGGACTGATGGAATGTGTGCTAGCCATGAAGGGGGATGGCGGCCTCCGGCTTTTGGATCGGAGTGGAAAAGAGCTTTGGAGAAAACTCGATCTCAACATCTGGCACGTGGAAATCCTGGATTGGGATGGGGACGGGAGAAACGAAATCCTGCACACCAGTGCCGCCGGACGGATTCGTATTCGTAATGCCGATGGAGAAATTGTTCGCGAGTTGCCGGGGGATAATTTCGTCTCCCTTTTCAGCGTTTGCCACTGGCAAAACCCCGACAGCCGGTGGTTTATTCTGAACAACAATAATCGGACGGGAATTCAGATCATCGATGCTGAGGGAAACGTCACCGCGTCAATCCCCGCCACGGCCAAGGGGTATGAGGCGGTTGGAACGCCCGTGCGGTTTGACGCGCGCGGTCAATCCTATTTCGCCCTCCTGATCGGCAATTGCACACCCCGCCGCGACAGCCATCTTTTTATTTACAATCCGGAAAACGAAATCATTTATGAAGAAAAATTTCTTCCTTCACAGGCGGCTTTGCTGGCCGTTCGTGACGAGACCACCGGTGATGAAACCCTGTTAGTGGGTGAAGGAGAAGGGCGGGTCTGGAAATACCGGCTGGTGCCGGCTGGCTCAAAAAATTAGGAAAGGCACCGCGGAAACTCCGGGTTCTCTATTTGCTTTTTCCGTCCCCCCTTTTTACTTTCCTCAATTCGAATGTTTAGCAGAAAATGAAGAATTTGAAACCGGAAAACATCAGGGTTATCGTCGCCACGGACTGCGGCTCCACCACCACCAAGGCGATTCTCATCGAAAAAGAAGCGGATGGGTCGTATCGGCTAAAAGTGCGCGGGGAGGCTCCCACTACGGTGGAGGCGCCGTTTGAGGACGTAACGATGGGGGTTTTGAACGCCATCGCCGAGGTGGAGGAGCTTTCCGGCCGGAAGATTCTGGACGAGAACGGAAAGATTATCTCCCCCGCCAAAGGGAACGTGGGGACTGACATTTACATTTCCACTTCCTCTGCCGGCGGCGGGCTGCAGATGATGGTGGCCGGGGTGGTCCGCTCGATGACCGCCGAATCCGCCGAGCGGGCGGCCTTGGGGGCGGGCGCCATTGTGATGGACGTGATTTCTTCCAACGACCGGCGGCTCCCCCACCAACAAATTGAAAGAATTCGTCACCTGCGCCCGGACATGATTCTCCTTTCCGGCGGGGTGGACGGCGGCACCACCACCCACGTGGTGGAGCTGGCCGAGCTTATTTCGGCGGCCGACCCGCGTCCCCGCCTGGGTACCGGCTACAAGCTGCCGGTAATTTTTGCCGGCAATACCGACGCGCGGCCTCCGATAAAAGAAGCCTTGGCCCAGAAGACCGATTTGGTAATCGTGGACAATCTCCGCCCCGTTCTGGAGCGGGAAAACCTGCTTCCCGCCCGCGAAAAGATTCATGATCTATTTATGGAGCATGTGATGGCCCAGGCCCCCGGCTATCGCAAGCTGATGGAATGGACCGACGCCCCGATTATGCCCACCCCCGGCGCGGTCGGGCTGATTATGAAAAAAATCGCCGATTTGGAAAAAATCGAGGTGGTCGGCGTGGACATCGGCGGCGCCACGACCGACATCTTCTCCGTCTTTCAGGGGGTCTTCAACCGCACGGTTTCCGCCAATCTGGGGATGAGCTATTCGATTTCCAACGTCTTTGCCGAAGCGGGGCTGGAAAACGTGATGCGCTGGGTGCCTTTTGCGATGGAGGAGCGGGATTTGCGCAACAGGGTGAAAAACAAAATGATCCGCCCCACCACCATCCCGCAGGAAATGGAGGAACTGATTTTTGAGCAGGCGATCGCCAAGGAGGCCTTGCGGCTCGCCTTCATCCAGCACAAATCGTTTGCCACCACCTTGAAAGGGGTGCAGCAGCAGCGCACGATTGCCGAGGCGTTCGAGCAGACCGCCTCCGGCCAGACCATCGTGAACATGATGGCTTTGGACATGCTCATCGGCTCCGGCGGGGTGCTCTCCCACGCCCCCCGCCGTCACCAGTCGGCGATGATGCTGATTGACGCCTTTATGCCGGAGGGAATCACCCGGCTGGCGGTCGATTCGATTTTCATGATGCCCCAGCTTGGTGTTTTGACCGAGGTGCACCCGCAGGCGGCGCTGGAGGTTTTCAACAAGGACTGCCTGATTCACCTAGGCACCGTGATTGTGCCGGTTGGGCTGGAAAAAGAAGGGAAAAAGATTTTGGACTACAGCTTCACGATGCCGGACGGCAAAATTGAGTCCGGTGAGCTGAAATTTGGCGAAATGAAGCTAATCCCGCTCGGTTTGGGGCCGGACGAATTACCCCTGAAAGCCAAAGCGGTTTTGAACCCGGTGCGCCATTTTGACGTTGAGGCCGGGCCGGGGAAAAAATGGGAAGGGGAAATCTCCGGCGGCGTGACCGGTGTTATTTTGGACTGCCGCGGACGTCCCTTCAATCTGCCGGTTGATCCCAAAGTCCGCGTCCCGAAACTGAAGGAATGGATGCTGGCTTTGGGTTGTTATCCAAAAGAGATTTTGGAAAGAAAGTAGACGACAGATTTCGCATGAATGGGCGTAAAAAATACGCCCTTTTTTGTTTTCAGACCAAAAAGGAGGGAACCATGCTGTCATTCCGGAATACGGCCTCATTGGCCATCGTTTTTCTTGGTGCCTTTCAAATCGCACAGGCCAAAATCGACACCGCCCGCATCACCCGCAAAAAAGTGGCCGCCGCCCAGGAACTGCTCGGGCTTGACTTCACTCGCGCCGAACAGGATAGTATGCTGGGAGTGTTGAAGGAGTATTTAGCCGACTACGATTCGCTGCGTAAGTTTTCCATTCCGAACGGCATGGCGCCAGCCTTGGTATTCGACCCCATTCCGACCAACTTTAATTTCAAGCCCCGCGCCAAGCAAACACGATTTAGTCCGATAGGCCCGGTAAAAATGCCGGAGCAAATGGATGATTTGGCCTTCTATTCCGTGCGCGAACTGGGGGAACTGCTCCGCACCCAGCAGATAAGTTCCACTGCCTTGACCCGGTTTTTCATCGCACGGTTGAAAAAATTCAATCCAATGCTTCTCAACGTGGTAAATTTGACCGCCGAGCGGGCCCTGGACGAAGCCGGCCGCGCCGATGCGGAAATTGCGGCCGGGCGCTACCGTGGCCCTTTGCACGGCATTCCTTACGGGGCCAAAGATATTCTGGCCGCCAAGGGGTATCCCACGACTTGGGGCTCGGCGATTTTTAAAGACCAGATGATAGATGAGGATGCCGCCGTGGTGAAAAAACTGTCCGGAGCAGGGGCCGTTTTGGTGGCCAAAATGACGGTCGGGGAGTTCGCCTGGGGAGACGTTTGGTATGGCGGCATCACTCGTAATCCCTGGGACACGGCCCAAGGCTCCAGCGGTTCCTCGGCCGGTTCGGCCTCCGCCGTGGCCGCCGGCTGCCTGCCTTTTGCCGTCGGCACGGAAACCTGGGGTTCTATCGTTTCCCCCTCCACCCGCTGCGGCACAACCGGCCTGCGTCCGACCTTTGGGCGGGTCAGTCGCTCTGGCGCGATGGCTTTGAGCTGGTCGATGGACAAAATCGGCCCAATTTGCCGGACGGTGGAAGATTGTGCAATCATCTTTGATGCCATCCGTGGTGCGGACGGCTTAGACCGGGCGGTTCGCGACTATCCTTTCAACTATTCCGCCAATATCAATCTGAAAAAACTGTGCATCGGCTATTTGAAAAAGGATATGGACAAAGATACTGCCAATGCCGCATTCAATCAGGCCGTTCTGGAAACGTTCCAAAACATGGGGGTGACTTTGCACGAAATTGAACTCCCCAATCTGGGCATTTTGCCGATGTCGTTTATCCTTACCGCCGAGGCGGCCGCCGCTTTTGACGAAATCACCCGCACCAATCAGGATGACCAAATGGTGCGCCAGATCAAGGATGCCTGGCCGAACTACTTCCGCGCCTCCCGTTTCATCCCAGCGGTGGAATACATTCAGGCCAACCGTTTGCGCCGGATGGTCATCGACGAGATGGAAAAGTTGATGGACTCCATTGACGTGTACATCGCGCCCCCCTTTGAAGGGGACAATCTGCTTTTGACCAACCTGACCGGCCATCCCTGCGTGGTTTTGCCGAACGGTTTTGACAAGGACGGCCATCCCACCAGCATCACGTTTATGGGGCGGTTATACGACGAGGCGACCGTTCTGGCCGTGGCCAAAGCGTATCAGAACGCCACTGATTTTCACAAAAAACACCCGAAAGGGTTCTGATTTATAGGGGCACGATATGTTGTGCCTCTGCTTAACGGATTGCTTTTCTCTCTCTGCTCCGCTATGTTTTCCCCATAGGATTAGCTATGGCCGACCTGTTTGAAAAACCAAAGGAAAAGTATAAAGCCTCCGAACACGCTCCGCTGGCGGACCGGATGCGCCCGCAAAAACTGGAAGAATTTGTCGGTCAAAAGCAGCTTTTATCCCCCGGCCAGCCCCTTTACGAATCAATAGTAAACGACAAAATGAGTTCCGCCATCTTTTGGGGCCCTCCCGGCAGTGGCAAAACCACACTGGCCTACGTAATTGCCCAAAATAGCAAGGCCGAATTTTTGCGTTTTTCGGCCGTCACCGCCGGAATCAAGGAAATCAAAGAAGTCATTGCCGACGTGGAAAAAAGGCAGGTAATGTACGGGCAGAAAACGATTATGTTCATCGATGAAATTCACCGCTTCAACAAAGCCCAGCAGGATGCCTTTTTGCCCTTTGTGGAAAAGGGGGTAATCATCCTGCTTGGCGCAACCACTGAAAACCCGAGCTTCGAGGTCAATTCGGCTCTCCTTTCTCGCTGCCGGGTCTTCGTTTTAAAGGAATTGACCAGCGCGGATGTAAAAACCATCGCCCGGCGCGCCTTGGCCGACAAAGAACGCGGCCTGGGAAAACACAATCTGAAAATTACGGATGAAGCATTGGAACGAATCGCCATTTTTTCGGATGGGGACGCCCGCATTGCCCTGTCGCTTCTGGAATTCTGCTTGAACATCGTTGGCCAAAACGGGGAAATTGCGCCTGAAGTCATCGAAAAAGCGGCCCAAAAGAAAGCCCTGCGCTACGACAAGGCGGGGGAGGAGCATTACAACATTATTTCCGCTTTGCACAAATCGGTGCGGGATTCCGATCCGGATGGCGCGCTTTATTGGCTGGCGCGGATGCTGGCTTCCGGTGAGGACCCGCTCTACGTCGCCCGGCGGCTGGTGCGGATGGCCTCCGAGGATATCGGCAACGCCGACCCGCAGGCACTTTCGGTCACGCTGGCGGCCAAGGATGCCTACCATTTTCTGGGAACGCCGGAAGGGGAACTCGCCTTGGCCCAGGCCTGCATTTATCTGGCGACCGCCCCCAAATCGAACGCCGTTTATGCCGCTTTTGGCCAAGTGGCCGAAGATGTGGAAAAAACCAAAGCCGAACCGGTGCCGTTGCACATCCGCAATGCCCCGACCGGTTTGATGAAGGCCTTAGGCTACGGCGCAGGGTATAAATATGCTCACGATTACGAGGAACATTTTGTGGTGCAGGACCATCTGCCTGATTCCTTGAAAGGTAAAAAGTATTACCGCCCCACCGATTTGGGTTTTGAAAAGGAAATCAAGAATCGAATTGAGCGTTGGGAAGAATTGAAGAAAAAGGCGTTGGAAGACGGCAAAAAAAGAAAAAAACCGTAGGGGCGGGTTTTAAACCCGCCCTTGGGCAACCACAGAGGATTGCCCCTACAATTAAAAGATATGACTGACTATATCTCCCCTTCCGAAGAGCTGGCCGAATGGGCTGGGGAATTATTATGGAAATGCACCCGCTGCGGATATCAATGGCACCGCGAGGAAATGGCCGCCCTTCCCGAAAAATGCCCTTCCTGCGGTGCCCCCAAGACCGAATTCGTGCGCGTGGCGGAGGACTGAATCCGCTCTACGATTTTTGTAACACCAACTTCAAAAACGGTTCTTTTTCCCCGGACTGGGAGATGATGAAACTTTCAATGAATAGATGGTCGGCGGAAAGAAAATTCCAAACTTCCTCCGTTTGTCCGGCGGGCTTGCCGGAAGGATCTTTCTGCAGAAATTTCAATTTTCCTTCGGACAATTTTCCTTGTCCGTGCACGTTGGTTTGGGTATAAACCAGAAGCCAGACGTCATTTTCCAATTTCAATTGAACGGGCGTATCCAGAACGGTACCGGATTCGAAATAGGAAACCATTTTTCCCGTCAAGCTGGGCGACCCGTCGGTCGCCCCTACGCTGGCATCAAAAGATAATTCCACCCGGTAATTCTGCACCCCCGCCGGGGTGTAGATTTTTCCCGGGCCGGCCCAGCAGCCGGGAAGATGGGCGAGAATGTCTGCAGCGGAAAAAGTTTTTTCGGCATTAACCCGGCGCGAAAAAAGCCCCATTCCCTTTAAACGTCACGCACCCAGGCCTTTTTGGCCATATCGGTGACGTAGCTGTCCACCTGCTCCAGCTTGGAGATTTGAAAGTGGCGGCTGTGCTTGCCGGAACCCAAGAGCCGTTTTTTCGGGTCGGTCATTTTGCTGCCGGTATGAAAACCCAAATTGACCCCTTCCTTGTAGGGCCAGATGTAGGCGAATAGCTCCTTGCGCCGGTAGTCAAAGGAAAGCCGGCCGACCGTTTCAACGATCCCCTTGTCAATTTTGGCCATTTCTTCCCGCAGGCGCCCGATAATCTCGGTTACTTCCTTGCTCCATCCAACCAGAAGCGTTTGTGGATTCCCAACAGTTTGCATGGGTACTCCTTTCACTTCAATATACCACATCGGCGGGCTGAAAGGGGAATATCTGCCCGCAGACGATTTCAGCCGCTGATGGTCTCCGGCGTTTTCTTGAACTGCCGGGCGACTCCGGTGCGGATGGCCGCCTCTCGGACGGCGTCCGCCACGGCTTCAGCCACTTTCGGATGGAAAATGGAGGGGATTATGTCCTCCTCGTCCAAGGCCCGTTCCGGAATAAGGGAGGCAATGGCGTCCGCCGCGGCCACTTTCATCGCTTCGTTGATTTCCCGCGCCTTGCAGGCCAAGGCCCCCTTGAAGATACCGGGGAAGCAAAGGGCGTTGTTTATCTGGTTGGGATAGTCCGAACGGCCGGTGGCCATAATCCGTACGTACGGTCCGGCTTCCTCCGGCTGGATTTCCGGCACCGGGTTGGCCAGGGCAAAAACGATGGCATCTTTGGCCATTTTTTGGACCGCCTCCAGCGGGATTACCCCCGGGCCCGAAACACCCAAAAGAAAATCGGCCCCGGAAGCGACATCCAGAATCGAACCTTTCAGGTTTTCCGGGTTGGTGGTTTTGGCAATCTCCTCCTTGGCGGAATCCATATGCTCCTTGCGGCCGCGGTAGAGCGCCCCCACCCGGTCGCAGAGTACCACATTCTTTAACCCTTTGGCCTGCAAAATCTTGACGCAGGCCACCCCGGCCGCACCGGCACCGACCACCACCGTTTTCAAATTCTCCAGCTTTTTCCCCACCAATCGGAGTGCATTCTGCAAGGCGGCCAGAACCACCACTGCCGTACCGTGCTGGTCGTCGTGAAAAACGGGGATATCCAGTTCTTCTTTCAGCCGCCGCTCAATTTCAAAGCAGCGCGGCGCGGAGATATCCTCCAGATTGATGCCGCCGAAGGCGGGGGAAATCGCCTTCACGATTTTGACAATCAAGTCCGGGTCTTTGGTGGCCAGACAGATGGGAAAGGCGTTTACGTCGGCAAAGCGCTTGAAAAGCTGGGCTTTCCCTTCCATCACCGGCAGGGCCGCCTCCGGACCAATATCCCCCAAGCCCAGAACCGCCGTGCCGTCGGTTACGATGGCAACGCAGTTCCCTTTTATCGTGTAGTGCCAGACCAGCTCCGGCGTTTTGGCGATGGCGGCGGAAACCCGCCCGACGCCGGGGGTGTAGGCGATGGACAGGTCGCTCCGCTTGGAAATCGGGATTTTGCTGGTTATATCGATTTTCCCCTTGAGATGCGCCAGAAAGGTCTGGTCGCTGGCAGCAATCAGCCAGGCACCGGGGACGGCGGCGATGGCCGCCAGAATCTCTTTTTGATGGTTGGCGTCCCTGGCTTCGACGCCGATGTCCCGGATGGTGGTATGGCTGGTGGTTTCGACCGTGTCCACGGCGCCGATGACTCCGCCTATTTTGGCCACCGCCGCCAGAAGGGAGGCCAGCCGCCCGGCCTTGTGCTCCAGCTCCACCCGCACGGTGAGCCCGAAGCTGGGGGATGAGGTAAGTTCCATTTTAGCTCCTTTTCATAACCCAAGAACCTCACAGTGGAGGACTTCAGTCCACCACCTCAAACGGAATAATAAGAGATTGGAAAATTAAATCCAGCGGGAAGTTCTAAGGATGGCCTGGTGAGGCAGAAAGAAGTACATTTTATTTCGCTTCAATTAGTACTACTGAACTTTTCGACATCTCCATTATTTGGGTTGCATCGAGGTCTTTAGTGTTTGTGCTTTCCATAAGTTTTGTATCGGTGGGTAATAACGATAAAAGGTTATTAAGATAATTTATCTTAATAGCAAAGTTCATATTTTGAGGAAACTGTACTGCCCCACCTAATTTTGGACAGGCATTATCTTGATTTTTGACATCCAATCCGCATAGAACTGTGCGGGGGATTTCATTCCCAGAGCGCTGTGCGGAGCTACCTCGTTGTAGTCTTTGATCCA
>Ga0209172_10000594_pt1 | contig 96736 bp, 88 predicted proteins | sample LarsenN4metaG_FD_184113 | JGI IMG/M metagenome (GOLD analysis project Ga0209172, IMG submission 184113) | Hot spring sediment bacterial and archeal communities from British Columbia, Canada, to study Microbial Dark Matter (Phase II) - Larsen... ... | reverse complement strand
TCCATCCCCACTAGAACTACAGAATAAGTAGGGGTACTCTATGTCAAGCTCATTCCTAATGTACTTTTGCTGCTCTTGAATGACACCAGCTAGTTCCTTAGAAATAATAATCGTGTGATCTTTTCTCATTTTGAACTGATGATAGGTAAGCCACCAGTCTCCAGTTGCATCCTGAGAGATGCAGTCATATTTGAGCAAACACAACTCTGAAATTCTCATTCCACACTCTTGAAGCACCAGAAACATTCGCATGATTGATTCTGGCAATTCTTCGATGTGCCGATTTAGTTGCTCTAAAACCTCTTCTGGTATGTACCGAGGATTGTGCCTTTCTCTAGGAGGTAGATCCTCTTGAAAAAGCAAGGGAGTTTTGGGGAGATCAAGCCAATCGTTGCGAACGCACTGCTCGAAGAAAACCCTAACGTTGTAGATGGCTGCTTGACGTGACCGTCCGGACAACCCTTTTTCATATAGAAAATTAATAAAGTCCAGCATAACTTCCCGATTGATTTCGGACGGCTGGATCAAGGGGTAGGCTTTCTGGAGAAATTTAGACAGGTAAGCCAAGTCACGGACACGATTGCAGACTGTTCTAAAAGCTAGAATAGCTAGTCCATACTTAGAAAATTTTTTGGCAGCACCTCTAAGCCAAGGCTGATGGATTAAGGTGAAGTTCAGCTTATAGGCACTTAAAAACTCTGCGGTTTCTTGTCCAATTGCTCCTAAATTACGCAGCAATTCTCATTTTGAAACATTTGTACTGAAGTCAGAGCCTCTAAAGGCTTGTGCGCTCAATTTTATGAACGGCAGAATGGGTATTCCAGCCATTGATAGCTGTTCAAAATGAATATTTTTGTGAGAATTATTCTCATACTGAGAATTGCTGTAAATTACGAATGTCCCAAACGTCTTTCTCGTACTCGGTCTCTGGAGTATCTACAATGTCCAGCAGTTTGTTATCGGCAAAAAACCGATGATCGCAAGCTCGACAGACGTATCGATGTCGTCGCTTGTAGGTGCGCCACCAGTAGACATTACTGCTTCCACAACTAGGACAGGGAATGTTCAAATCTAAATCAGCTAGACTCATTGACCATCCTTTTTTTGACGTTCTTTCTGTTTTTTCTGCCAGTACTCCTGATAAGCAGCTTTCATATCCGCATCATTGAGATGCGTATAAGTATTGATAGTGGTTTGGACATTGGCGTGTCCAAGTCGCTTCTGAATAAGGGCAGAATCCCACCCTTCACGGATAAGATCCGTCGCATGAGTATGCCTGAATATATGAGCGTGGGCTGGAATGCCTGTTTTTTCGCTTAAGCGGCGAAATAATTGATTAACCGCGTTGTAAGTCAAAGCCTTTCCAATTTCACCACCCCATAAATTGACAAACACATAATCAGAGTTCAGGTCTTCGGGGTATTCTGTTATGAGATATTGCGAGTAGAGCCCCATTAGTTCTTGAGAGACGTGGATGGTGTTCGATTCTAGCGATTTAGATCTAGCTCCATTAGCGTTGTTCTTACGAGGTACGATGTCGATTTCGTTATCCCACGATCGAATATCTTCATGCCTTAATCCCAACGCCTGACCAATACGAATTCCACTTTCAAGAAGCAGGCAGAGCAAAAACTTATCCCTGGTTGTGTAACAAGAATCGATCAGTTGTTTGATCTGTTCCTGGGTGAACGTTTGAACTTTCCGTTTCGGCTCTTTCAGCTTGAGGAGACAAGTCCGGGTCGCTCTGCTCTTTGTGATGTGTTGAAGAAAAGGCTTGTAGCGTCTATTTTTAAGGAACTGATAGCCGTAGGCTTTCAAATCTTCAACATTGCCGATTCGGTAGTGGAACTCATAAAAGCCATAAATAGCAGACAAAATTTTGTTAATTGTTCGTTCTGATCGTCTTGCTTCTTGCGATTGAATTGAGATTGTCCCTGGACCTGGCTCTCGTAACCACAAAACGAAATCGGCAAGTTTTTCAAGGTTCACATGAGTCCAGTCCAAACAAGCATCCTGCAAAAATTCCCAATACAGCTTCATGTGACTCGCATAGCTGGACACAGTATTGGGCGAACGCTCTAAGTTTTGTAAATACCGGATGTACTGCGTTATAGGCTGAATTGGCTGATACTTATCATCAAGCACAACCCAGCTTGTCTTGCCATCCGGAAACCGAACGCGCTGAGTTTTCATGCAATAAACAGTACAAACGTTTTAATTATTGTACTACAAAAAAATAGACATGGGCATTTTTGCTGACCCATGTACGTATAACCTTGTGTACATAGAATACGTCGAGGATTAGTTACGCTTCACTCTGTCTACAAAGAAGCTCAAAACTAATTTTGTTGTTGTTGTTTACATAGAATACAGATAGATTTCAACTACGGATCTGGACAGGCATAACCAGGTAAGTCATCTTCATGCCGCCGACGGGAGACATCACCGCTGGGCTAGTTGCCGTATTCATCTGAATCTGAACTTCGGCGGTGTTCAGCACCTTTAAGCCATCCATCAAGTATTTGACGTTAAAGGCAATATCCAGATCTTCGCCCGTAATTTGTGCAGGAAACACCTCGCGCCCACTGCCCACATCTTGCGCATCAACAGATAGGGTCAATTCCTGGTCGGTGCTGTTAAGGCTCAGTTTGACAATATTATTCTTTTGATCCGCTAAGACTGCAATTCGCTCTAGCGCCGACAGAAACAAGCGTCGTTCAACGGTCAATTGCCGCACAAACTGGCGCGGCACCAACTGTTGATAATTGGGATACTGCCCATCTAACAGACGGCTGGTGAGGCGATGATCAGGCCATTGAAACACGGCTTGCGTTTCATCAAATTGGACTTGGATTTTTGTCTCAGCCTGGCGATCGAGCATTTTTGCCAACTCTTGCAACGCTCTCGCCGGAATTGTGACGCTGAGGCCAGACGAGTCTGCGTCTTTCTTCGCAGGAGACTCCTCTTCTTCTGCCGTTTGCACAACGGATAGACGGTGGCCATCGGTAGCGGCAAACTCTAAACCATCGGCTTGAATAATCAAATGCAGTCCGGTCAGCACCTGCTTGGTTTCATCACTACTGGCTGCAAACAAAGTACCCTGCAATCCTTTTGACAACGCATCGACTGACAAATCCACCGCTTCACCGTCTTCAATTTGCGGTAACTCTGGAAATTCTTCTGCACCCATACCTCGCACTTGATAGCGACCTGATGCACAGGTGAGGGTGGTCAGGTAATTAGTCTCCTGTTCGGATCCTTCATCTAATAAAATGTCGCCATCGGGTAGACGCGTCACAATGTCACTGAGGAGCTTCGCTGGCAGGGTTAATTTCCCTCCTTCTTCAACGCGGGCTGGGAAGCTGGTCTGAATGCCTAAACTCATGTCAAAGGCGCTGAGACTGACTTGCTGCGTGGCTTCATCAGCAACTAAGAGCACATTCGCTAAGACTGGGTGCGACGGGCGTGATGAGACGGCGCGATTCACCAGGGAGAGATGGGTGCTGAGACTACTTTGAGAGCAAACCAGTTTCATAGTGTTCAGGAGTCAGTGAAGAATTCTAAGAACGGCATTAGCCAGAGAATCAGCCGGATCAAACGGGTTCTGAGAGCCAGATTGGGTTGATGCCTGAAGATGTTAGCACCCTTGCAACCAAGAAGCTAGCTCACCCCTTGCCAACTTGTTTAAACGGTTTCTGACTTAAGAAAATCTTATTTAAACAGTAGTAGTAGAGCTTGGGGAAAATGTGGAAAAGATCGTCAAGTTATTGAATCATCGGCTTTTTAATCCTGCGATCGCCTGTGGAAAACCTGGGGAAAACTAGCAACTTATCTAACAGAGTATTTATACCTAGAGAAGTTTTCCAGGGAAGGCTTGAGGTTTTAGACAGATAATCCACCCACTTTCCACAGAAAAAGGCATAGTTTTCCACAGGCAACCTGGCTTATCCCCAGATTTAGGGGTGCAGTTTTTTTATAAATCTTTAAAAACATGCGGAAAGGCCGAATTTAAAAAAGATCGGCTGTACCAACTACCTGTGGAAAACCCCAGATATGGATCCATAAGTATAGCTGATCGATCTAGTGCATCTGATCTGGCGGCACAGTCTCATAATGAGATCGTTGAGCCAAACGAGTATAGCTGTCGCTAAGTGCTTGGGCCATTGGAAGGATAGGGTGTAGGAGTGTGGGAGTGCTGAGGTGTGGGGTGTGAGGCTCAGTCGAAGCCCTGGCACCGTGTCCTAACTAAGATGACTATGGCTATAAGAAAAAACCCGGCTGTTAACCGGGTCTCAATGGGGCTATTTCCTTCTGAGGTTGCGATCGTTAATAAGCGTCTTGCAACTCGTAGAAGTCTGGCGAGATGTAATCTTTCCGGAGTGGCCAACCCAGCCAATCTTCAGGCATCAAAATGCGCTTGAGGTTAGGGTGCCCTTCATAGACGATGCCATACATGTCGTAAGACTCACGCTCTTGCCAGTCTGCTGTTTTCCAGATCCAATAGACCGACGATACCCTCGGATTTTCACGGGGCAAAAACACCTTGACACGCACTTCGGGTGGGCGATCGGCGTTGTCGCTAATCTTGATCAAATGGTAGAAGCTGACCAGGTCTTTACCTGGCCCATCATCATAGGCACCCTGGCACTGTAAGCAGTTGAAGCCATAGGCGTAGAGCGCTGTGGAAAAAGGGATAAGAAACTCTGGGGCGACTTTCAAAATTTCAACGCCAGAGGCATCTTTACCCAGATACTCATGCTCAAAACCATTCTCAGACAGCCACGTAGAGACAGTGCCAGGGGCGAGTGCCGGCGCTTCAGCAGGAGCGATCGCCCCTTCACTTGCTTTAACGTCTTCTTCAGCCACGCGCTTGTTCCTCCTTTTGTGCAGTCAGCAGAGCAGGTGGTACGGGCATTCCCATTGCTTCCATCAGTTCCTTCGGTGGCGCTTCACGCTCATCAGTGTTGAGATACTTGCCCGTGAGAATCGGCTCAACCGTAGTCATGCTGTGGGTTGTGCTGTAGTAGCGGTTTGTTTGCTTGAGCAAAGAGCGCTCTTGCAGCGACTCGTTAGAAATCTTTTTCCGCAGCTTGATGATCGCATCAATGATGGCTTCTGGTCGCGGCGGACACCCTGGCAGGTAAATATCGACGGGGATGAGTTTATCAACGCCACGCACCGCAGAAGGGGAGTCAACGCTAAACATGCCACCTGTAATGGTGCAAGCACCCATCGCAATCACATATTTAGGGTCGGGCATTTGCTCATACAAACGTACGAGGGCAGGAGCCATTTTCATTGTGATGGTGCCAGCTGTGATGATTAAGTCAGCTTGACGGGGCGTTGACCGGGGCACTAGCCCAAAGCGATCAAAGTCAAAGCGTGAGCCAATCAGCGCCGCAAATTCAATAAAACAACAGGCTGTGCCATACAGCATCGGCCACAAACTAGAGAGTCGCGCCCAGTTGTATAGATCATCGACCGTTGTGAGAATCACGTTCTCAGATAATTCTTGCGTCACAGCAGGACGCTCAATCGGGTTGAGCAGAGACTCTGCCTGACCCAAGAAAGAAGGATTCGCCTGATCATTTCGACTTAAGACCATTCCAGTGCTCCTTTGCGCCATGCATATACCAGACCTACTACCAGAATGGCGATGAAAATCAAGGCTTCGATAAATGCCAATAAGCCAAGCTGGTTAAAGGTGACAGCCCAGGGGTAAAGAAAAACTGTTTCAACGTCAAAAATGACGAACACCAGGGCAAACATGTAATACCGAATATTGAACTGAATCCAGGCACCGCCAATTGGCTCCATACCCGATTCGTAAGTTGTCCGACGCTCAGGCCCACGGCGACTGGGGCGCACAAGCTTAGCAGCCGTCAACGCCAGGATTGGCACCAGACTGCAGATCAGCAAAAAACCCAGAAGGTATTCATAACCACTCAAAACAAACACAGTGCATCCTCTCTGGAATCAGCAGACGAAATTGTGTTAACCGTCCTTCATATTATAGGAGTGATGGATCGCCCAAGGTGTATAGAAATGCTCAGTAACCAGCATAGATCAGGCGATCTGCGCAAATGTGCCCCAATCGTCAATTGCTCCCAGACTTGTTCCCTTAAAGCGATCGCCGTATCGTGTCATAATCTTTAACAGAGATTTTAGAATCGCCAATTCTTATCACGTTCGCCTTCCAAGCCATGACTACACCGGATACTGTCGGTCAAAATTCTGAGAATGGGGCGGATCAAGTAAATCCCAGTGTCGAAGTCGTTGATGCTGTCGTTGATCCAAAAACCCTCGATCGCTACGAATGTGGAACCTGTGGTTATATCTACGAGCCAGCCAAGGGCGATGACCGAAGCCAAATCGCCGCTGGAACTCCGTTTGAAGAGTTGCCACAGGGGTGGAAGTGTCCCGTTTGTAATGCTCCTCAAAACCGATTTCAAAATATTGGGGCGGTTGGTGCCCCGTCGGGTTTCAAAGAAAACCTGAAATATGGTCTTGGGGTCAACACGCTAACACCCGGTCAAAAAAATCTTCTCATTTTTGGTGGTTTAGCCCTCGCGTTTTTGTTCTTCCTGAGCTTGTACGGGCTTCAGTAATAGTCGGTTTAACGTTTGTTTGAGAGTTGAGATTCATGGTGATGCAGTTTGTTGCACGATTATTTAAGCGCATGATTGGTGTGGTGGCGATCGCCATTTTTTGTGTGGGTTGCGCCAATGCCTATTTGCCAGACACGGGTACCCACCCCTGGCAGGTAATTAGTTTGCCAACTGAGTCGAACTTGCTTGATATCAGCTTTGCTGAGTCACCCAAGCATGGCTGGTTAGTTGGCACTAGCTCGACCCTGCTCGAAACAACAGACGGGGGCTTGACTTGGAATCAGCGTGAGCTTGAGTTAGACCAGCTTTATCGCCTGACTTCAGTTGACTTTACGGGTAAGGAAGGTTGGATCGCGGGGCAACCCTCGCTGCTCCTGCATACTACCGATGGTGGTCAGTCCTGGTCTCGCGTGCCTTTGAGTGAGAAGTTACCTGGTTTACCAAATACAGTCAAAGCGCTGGCGGCTAACACCGCGGAAATGACCACCACTGTTGGTGCCATTTATCGCACGACCGATGGCGGTAAAAACTGGAAGGCAATGGTAGAGCAAGCTGTAGGTGTGATTCGCAACATTCAGCGATCGCCCGATGGCAAGTATGTTGCGGTTTCTTCGCGAGGCAACTTCTTCTCTACTTGGGAGCCTGGTCAATCAGCTTGGCAGCCCTATAACCGCACCAGCTCACGGCGCTTGCAGAATATGGGTTTTACCAAAGATGGTCGCCTGTGGCTGCTGGCACGGGGTGGGCAGATGCAGTTTAGTGAAGGAAATCCCGAAACCTGGAGTGAGCCAATCAATCCAGAATTTGCGACAAGCTGGGGCTTGTTAGATTTGGGTTATCGCACGCCCAAAGAACTCTGGGTGACTGGTGGTAGTGGCAATCTGCTGGTTTCCTATGACGGGGGAGAGACCTGGTCAAAAGATCGGGAACTAGAAAAAGTGCCGAGCAACCTTTACCAGATCAAGTTCTTCTCACCTGAGCAGGGCTATATTCTAGGCGAGCGGGGCATTCTTTTGCGATACGACGAAGCAGCTTAGCCAAAAGCCCTATACCTCGTCTCCTCTCTCCCGTATGATAGAAGTTAAAGATTTGAATCGTTTTCTCATTTTATTTGTCAGCGGAGGACATTAATGGCTGGAACTACTGGTGAGCGCCCCTTTGGCGACATCGTAACGAGTATTCGGTATTGGGTGATTCATAGCATCACAATTCCTGCTCTGTTCATTGCAGGTTGGTTGTTTGTGCAAACAGGTCTGGCTTATGACGTGTTTGGTACGCCTCGCCCTAACGAGTACTACCCAACGGCTAAGCAAGAGCTGCCAATTGTGAGCGATCGCTTTGACTCGAAGCAGCAGATCGAAGATTTTGTTTCCCGATAGTTTTGACTAATCCAGGCGCTATGACTACTAATAACCCCAACGAGCCAATTGTTTATCCCATTTTTACAGTACGCTGGCTAGCGGTTCACACGCTGGCTGTGCCCACTGTTTTCTTCTTAGGCGCGATCGCCGCCATGCAATTTATTCAACGCTAAGGAAAAGCTGTGGAAAGAAACTCTAACCCCAACCGTCAGCCAGTTGAGCTGAACCGTACTTCCCTGTACCTTGGTCTTTTGCTTGTGTTTGTACTGGGTATTCTATTCTCTAGCTACTTCTTCAACTAAGTAGCTGGTTTGGTTGCGAGTCAATTTAACATTCTGACTTTTTATTGGAGGTAACACTGATGCTGAGTTCTGGGCGGATTCCTCTGTGGATCGTTGCAACAATTGCTGGTTTGGGCGCGCTTTCTGTTTTAGGTTTGTTCTTCTACGGCGCTTACGCTGGCTTGGGTTCTTCTATCTAAGCAACCCTCAAAATCAATAAGAAAGCCGCCCAATTGGGCGGCTTTTTCACTAGGCATTTTTTGAAGTGGTACCGGTTTTACAAAATCAGACGCAGCACCACGCGCACAACTAAATGCCGTTGGGATCTTCACGCTCGATATAAAGGAACAGCAGACCCATCGTGACAGCTGGGAACAACCAGGTCACAACGGGAATTAAGATCCAGGGTAAAAAAGAAGCTGCGTATGAACCAGTCATAACGGATTTTTCCTATTTCAGTATGGATGATTCCAATTGTGACTCTACTGCGAAGCGGGGATACGCTTTTTGTTTCCTCAAGATTCTTAACAGTTGGCAATGGGCAATCACGAAAGTTGCAGACTTACTCAGCGATGCTCAACCACTTTGAAACTAGCTGCAAACCGCAAGAAATTCTATAGAGCAAGAATATCGCAAGCAACCGGCTGATCTCGCGTCTTGCTCCCAACTTGAGGCGGTAGGGCTTACACAGACGGCACTGAAGGCATATCGGCGTTTTCTTCGTAGCTATTTAGATTGCTTGCGTCAACCGACCCTACAGTCAAAAATCGCAGGGTTTCCTGGTACAGGCTCTTCCAGTAGCGGTTGCTCATGTTTTGGCTCACTTCTGTTGGGTCAACCATCGGGTGAGGCACCAACATATCCTTTTCGTAAAAGTAGGAGTGGTGCCCGCGCGCACTGCCACCAATGCGATCAAAAAAGCGTTGACTTGTGCCAATGTCGGCGGCATCTTCGTTAGCGGTCAGCACTAAGAACGTAGGGGTGTTGTGCAACGACTGGATAGAAGACTGGCTCATCACGTCACTGCTGCCAAACCGATTGGCGGCGGTCAGACATCCCACTGGAAACTGAAGATTAGGATCCCAACCTGACTCTTTCAGATCCAGTGGACCAGCCAGATTGACATACAGCAGGTTGTCTTCGCCATGAATTTGTAGCAACGGGGCATAGGCAACGACCTTTTTGACCCGATCTGGACGGGCGGCTGCAAGCCCGATCGCGACAGCGCCTCCAACTGAAAGTCCGACAGTGTAAACATCACCAGGTAGAGCCGCTAATTCATTCAGGCGCGCCTCAGCATGGGTCAGAAACTCGCGATGGGTCGAGTCAAAGTAGGTATCAAATTTAGGATCATCTGGGGTTTGAATCGCTTTAATGATATCTAACAGGCGAGGTTCGAGCCGTAACAAGCGCGCGACGATCGCCGTTCGTTGAATCGCATTGGGATGAGAAAACCCGCTAGAGCTATTGGCAACGTTGCTGAGGTAGTTTTGCAGCACCGGGTCTTTCATCGCCTTCGCCTTTAAGGGCTGGGCAATTTCGGGTTTGAGGTCTACTTGCGGCCAGTTTTTAGCCGGATTAATGAAGGAGTGACCAGCGATCGCGGGTTGATAGACATTGAACCCATTGCGAAAGAGATAGTCGGCTAAGCGCCACATCTGGTGGGGTTTGGCACTAAACCCATGAAAAATCATCACGGTGCCACGAATGGTTTGACCGGGTTCATGAAACAGGTAATAGGGGTAAGCGCCTTCTCGTCGTTCGGGGTGACTATCAATGCTGTGGATGTAGGCAGCGATCGCCTGCTTAGTTTGGTCAATCTGGGCAGCAGTTGGGGTGACGGGGGTCATCAATGTATTCTCCTGAGTGACTGGGGGTGGACTGTGAAGCATCGGTTAGGGAAAAAGCAGATTCAATTTGAGAAGAGCCAGCAAGGCGACATCCCGAAAATATCAGAGAAAATAAATTGGCTTTGCTTAAAAAGATGAACCGGGTTGGGTGAGAAACTCCAGCTCGGTTGGGGTTGAAGTTCGACCTAAAATGGCATTGCGGTGGGGAAAGCGGCCAAACCGCTCAATCACCGCTTGATGTTTCAGCGCATAGTCGTAGGCTGACGCAATTTCGGGATTAGAACGCAATGTTTCAAATAACTCAACTGCTCGCTGCTGATCATTCAAGTGTTCGCTATGCATAAAGGGCAGGTAAACAAACCAGCGTTGAATCGGTGGTAGCTGCTGGTCAAAACCCTGGGCGATCGCGCTTTTGGCTAACGCTAAGGCTTTGGCATCTGCGGCAAAGGCTGCGGGCGTGTCGCGAAACATATTGCGCGGAAACTGGTCAAACAACAAAATCAAGGCCAGAGTGCCAGTTGGGGTTGTGCGCCAGGGTTCGAGTTGACCCGCCAGACCAGCAGCATAGACATATGCAAACTGTTGCTTTACTGCCTGGTCAAAGTCGGCATTTTTCGCGAACCAAACCTTCCGGTAAGATGCAGTACCCGCTTCATTGGGGGGGCGATCGAACCAAAACTGAATGATGTCATCGGGCTGATAAGAAGTCACAGGCATTTGGATACCGATTAAATGGTTGAGTGCTGCATCCGATGCGATCTGAGCCTGAATGGATTGCTTTACAAACAAGTCGATACACATCCATCGAGGTTGACCTCACTCAAGTCTGTTTCCTGTCCTAAACTGCCTTGCCTGACTGATTTGCCGGGGATGCTGTGGTTTGAATTGTGAACCGCTCGATTGAGCCAGTAGGAGTAATGGGGTGGGTATTCACCAGGAAGTTGGCTAGCAATAACGTGTGCATACATAGCAGGTCTACAAAGATGATTGAGGAGAAGTCGATGTGGAAGGCAGCCTTCGCTATTGTGATGCTACAAAGCCGTTTCTTTGGATTTCCTAACCTTTTTGAGGGATTTCGTTGCCAAAAAATTTTCCCCGCTGTTATGACAAGCGACGTGTAAAACGCCATCTACCCATAACACCGGGGAAAATTAAATGATTCAGAATAGCTAGACTAGCTTTGTGCCATTGCTTGAATGATGTAGTCAAAGTAGGGTGCAGTTTCTGCAGCATCCCCTTCAGACAACAACTCAAGTGCGGCTCCCTTGAGGCAGCGCATTGCTTCGACCATACCTGGCATAGGCACGCCCAAAGCGTTGTACATTTCACGGGCACCAATGATACCAATTTGCTCAATGGGTTCGGTTTCGCCAGAGAGTACCCCGTAGGTTACAAGGCGGAGATACCAACCAAAATCACGGATACACTGGGAACGCTCGCGTTGACCGTAAGCATTTCCACCGGGGGCAATGAAATCTGGGCGACGCTTCCAGAGTTCTTTCGTGGCTTGTTGCACAATCTTCTTTTCATTGGTGGTGAGCGTCTCAGCGATGCGAGTGCGCTGTTCACCTGTTTTCAAAAAGGTTTCAATGCTCTGCAGCTCACCAGAAGTGGGATAACGCAGTTCGTCGTCGGCTTTAAGGATGACTTGGCTAACTACACTCATAATTATGGCTGTTTGCGGATATCAACTTGTAGTTTAACGACTGAAGGGGACTCGGCGAAAGGGGGAGGCCGGGGAAAGTCGTAATTTATTCGCTGCTGAACGATGTGTTGATCAGAGGTCAGATTCAGCCTGAAAGGGGAATTAGACCGGGAACTGAGAGAATGAGAAGGGAAGAATCAACACGCCAGTCACGTTAAGCTTCTTTACGTTTCTTCGCATCTCCTTAATATAAACTGCGATCGCGGATGGCTATTGTTTGAGCAAATGGGCGAATGAGTCATGGTAAGAGTGTCTGAAATGAATGCACATCGATCGCTACGGTTACTGTTTCTCTCCACTCCGGTAGGGCCGCTGGGTTCAGGTCTGGGGGGCGGTGTGGAGCTAACCCTAAAGAATTGTGCGCAGACGTTGAGCGATCGGGGGCATCACATCACTATCATTGCGCCAGCCGGTTCGATTTGTGAGCCGTTCAAAGTGATGGAAGTCGCTGGCAATTTGCAGGTAACAGCTCAAAACGAAGGGCGAGAAGCCTGGATTTATCTGCCGGAAGACTCTGCCCTGGCGGAGATGTGGGAGGTCGCACGGCAGCAGCAGGGCAACTATGATTTGATTTTCAACTTTGCGTATGATTGGTTGCCTTTTTATCTGACGCCGTTCTTTGAAATCCCGATCGCGCACCTGGTCAGTATGGGTTCTCTGACAAATGCAATGGATCAGGTGATTGGGCAGACAGTGACTCGCTTTCCCGGCACGATTGGGATGCACAGCCGTGCTCAGGCTGAAACGTTTGCCTTTGCGGATGCCTGCCGCATCTTAGGCAATGGCTTTGACCTCTCGATTTATCAATTTTGGGCGGAGCCGCAGCGCCAACTCGGTTGGGTCGGGCGACTTGCTCCTGAGAAGGGCTTAGAAGATGCAGTCAAAGTTGCCGAAAAAACAGGCATTCCGCTCAAGATTTGGGGAGCCATGCCTGATGTGCCTTACTGGCATGACATCTGCGATCAACACCCTGACGCGCCGATTGAGTACGCCGGATTTTTGCCCACCCATGAGTTGCAGCAAGAATTGGGGCAATGTCGAGCTTTACTAATGACTCCCAAGTGGGTTGAGGCATTTGGCAACGTGGCGATCGAAGCCTTGGCCTGCGGGGTTCCAGTCATTGCCTACGATCGCGGTGGCCCCAGTGAAATTATTCAAGACGGCAAAACTGGCTGGCTCGTGGAACCCGACCGGATCGATCAACTCGTGGAAGCCGTTGGTAAAGTCGATCAATTGGATCGGGCGGCTTGTCGAGCCAGTGCCGAAGCAGAATATTCCCTAGCTGCCATGGGCGATCGCCTCGAAGCCTGGTTCAGCGACATCCTCGCTTCGGTACAATCGAAAACGCCACGCTAAGGAAAGAACAGTCATGCCTTTAGAACATGCCGTCCCGTTAGATGCCATTCGCTACGACGATCAAGGCTTGGTGCCTGCGATCGTGCAAGACCATCTGGATGGCACCGTGTTAATGATGGCGTGGATGAATCGAGAATCGCTCCAGAAGACCCTAGAAACAGGCGATACCTGGTTTTGGAGTCGTTCTCGTCAGGAACTCTGGCACAAAGGTGCGACTTCGGGACATTTACAAAAGGTGCAGTCGATTCGCTATGACTGTGACTCTGATTGTCTGCTGGTCGGGGTTGAGCAGATTGGCGACATTGCCTGTCACACTGGCGAGCGGAGCTGCTTCCATCAGGTAGACGGCACGATCACCCCACCCCCAGCGGATATGTTGTCGCAAGTGTATGCCGTTGTGCGCGATCGCCGCGACAATCCCACGCCTGAATCGTATACGTGCAAGTTGTTGGCAGGCGGTGACAACAAGATTCTCAAAAAGATTGGAGAAGAGGCAGCAGAAGTGGTGATGGCCTGTAAAGACGACGACAAAGACGCGATCGCTGGAGAAGTCGCTGACTTGCTCTATCACTCGCTAGTTGCTATGGCTTACCACCAGGTTGAGTTGCGTGATGTCTATCGCAAACTTCAGGAGCGGCGACGTTAGTTGCTTGGGACGAAGTATTTGGATATTACGGGGGAACTTAGGAGTGGGGGAGTGGGGCAGTAGGGAGTGGGAGAGTAGGGAGTGGGAGAGTTCCTGCACTTTGTCCTAACTGGGATGGGTTGGGCTATCCCTTTGGAGCCATCAAACTCTTTCTATGGAGAGAGAGCAGCAAGATCAAGACTTTGTGCATCTTGATAGATACCCATCTGCAAGAATAGTTGTTATATTGTTTTACATAGCTTAACAAAGCTTAATTAAAGGTGTGAAAGCCTTTGTTCAGTTCTTCTGTCGTTGTCAACCTAATCTACTAGGAGTCCTATCATGCAAGACGCAACTAAGACTGCACCTGTTATAGAAGACCGTAACGCTTGGAAGTTTGGTTTCACTCCCCAAGCCGAGATCTGGAATGGTCGCTTTGCAATGATCGGTTTTATTGCTGCAATTCTGACTGAGTTGTTTTCTAACCAAGGTGTGCTTCACTTCTGGGGCTTGATGTAGTTTCAAGCTGTCCACTTGGTAATTTAATTCCCTTCTTTCGACTGCCAATCCTGACGCTTGAATGAGCGGCGGTTTTGGCAGTTTTGTTGTTTATGGATTACTTCCAGGCGGGGGCGATCGCTAAATGCCAACCATGGGTCAAAATTGAACGTCTGAGGGGTCGGGATAGACCTGTATATTTTCGACATCAATTTTTTGCAGATTGCGATCGGCTTGTCGGGTGAGGTTTTCGGAACCCTTGACCACAAGCAGATACTTGCCTTGCTCCAAGCGTTTGCGGTAAGGCACAGCATTTTCACCGCCAAACAGGATGCTGAGACCCCCACTCATCGTCAGGCTACCCATTGCACCTGAGACAGCGCCCAATAGCCCCCCAATCACGTGATTTCCGAGTTCTCCTGCCCAGGCAAAGGTGTCAAGTTGTGTAATCACGCTGAAAATAGTGCCCCCAATGAAGCCAAAGGGTACAAGCCATAACGCCATGAGGCGGGTTTGTTTGATGGTTTGTTCTTTAGGGTCGAGGAGGCCATACTCGTCGATGCTTTGGTAGCCTTGACCTAAAATAGCCACCTTATTCATGGGTAAGCCGTTTTTTTCGAGAGCAGAGTAGGCTGCTTCGGCTTTGATGCGATCGTCTAAGACCGCCACGAGGTAATTCATTCTTGCGATTACACCCGGTTAATGAGGCAAACAAGGTGAGGATTTTTAAGACAAAAAAGAAACCCCTGGGAGTCTTGCCGTGTTTCGACCCCAGAGGCTCTTTTGCTCGATTTGCTCCTCACACAATAGTTAGTATACACGATATTCACTGCTTGTCTAGCCTATTTCACAATTTTCAGCAATTCTCGATATGAGAATGATTCTCATAAAAACGTCCGGTTTTAACGTTTATGAATGGCTGAAACCCGCATTCTGCCGTTTATAACATTGAGTGCACAAGTCTTTAGACACTCTGGCTACAGTACAAATGTTTCAAAATGAGAATTGCTGCACAATTTTGTTGCGTCGCTTTTCCAATGAGACGTTAAACTACCTTTGAGCAAAATACTTTCAGAAAGAGAATTTTTGGGGCAAGGGTTGGCGTTTCGGCACTGGTGATGAACGAACCGGGCTGGTAAAAAAAGTCGTGCGTTTAAAGCGATCGCGGCTATCCTGGGCATATCTGGATCGTCCTCACTGAGGAGTGGCAATGAACAAGAAACAATTCTTTGCTCTAGCGGGTTTAGGGAGTTTGTTGGTAGGGTGCAATCAGGCATCTCAACAAGCGGAGACACCTGCGCCTGCCAATCAGCCTGTTACGACACAACCCCAGGCGGTTGATGAGAATCGATTTAATCAGCCCGTGATCCAGCAGGGAAATGCCCCAGCGCCAAAGGTTCCGGGTTTGTTGCAAGCGACCAATGCCAAACTTCGGGTGCCAGCGATTCCCAAAGGTCGCTCTAACCCCTTTGCGCCGATCAACTCTGGCGTTTTGAAAAATCCGACTTCGGTAGCGGCAGTCACTACAGCAAATGTGCCACCCAAGTCCAACCAAACGAATCTTTGGGCGTCGAATGGGCGGCAGCCAATTGTGGCACCGTTGCCTCCAGTTTCGCTGTTGCCACCCTTGCCAGCCGTTAAAAATTCTCCGGCTCGTCCCGGTCAGACCTCGTTCCCAAATAGCAATACGGCGAACTTACCGACGTTGCCTGTCCCTGGAACAGGTGGGTTGCCTCCGCTTGATATTCCCGTTGCGCCACCCTCCCGAACGGCTTTGGCTGATTCGATCGAGATCACCGGGGTGGTGCAGGTGCGTGGTAAGTGGCATGTAATTGTTAAAGAGCCACGTGCTGAAAGCAGCCGTTATGTTGCCGTGGGCGATCGCATTGCGGGTGGCAAAGTGTTGATCAAGCGCATTATCAATGAGCGAGGGGCTGACCCATCGGTTGTTTTGCAGCAAGACGGGATTGACATTACGAAACCTGTGGGTTCATCAATGGGTCCTCTAGCGGTGGCTCGATAATTGGATGGGTGCCCGAATCTAATCCTTGCTTTATCATGCCAGGTAGGATCAATGTGCAAGGAGACTTGCCCGTGTCAGAATCGACAGGCTTTCCAATTAAGGCGCGATCGCCAGACTATCGCCCACTCAACCTGAGAGACACTTATATTTGCCCAGTTTGTCGGCATGGTCATTTAACCGAGATGGCTATGATGGACGCTTTTGCCTGCAACTTTTGTCGGCATATTTTCGCGGTAAACCTGGCCGAGCAATCGATTCGAGTTGAGGACAGCTCCCAGCGTAGCGTCTGGCATTGGAATGGGCATCGCTGGCAGTCAGCTTATGCGACACCGGGCGACATTACGATTGTTCTCTGGTTGGTGAGTGTGCTGGTGATGACTCTGCCAGCAGGCATTGTGTGGCTCTCGTTTTATACCTTTCCGCCATTAGAAGGTAGCCGTTTATCCTGGTTGCCGCTGGTTTGGTTTGTGGTGACATTTCTATTTCACACAACGATGGTGTCGTGGCTGGTGTTAGAACACTATCAGGTGCCCTTCTATGTCACTTTGAAAGTGCGGATCAGTCGGTTGCTGCGGCAACGCTAAGGAGCGAGAATTTAATAAATCCGCAAACTGTACGGGCGGGTTTAGCAGACGTATCCGCGTCTTACAAGGGATTGAACGGGCAAAACCCGCCTCTGCCAAATATCGAACTTATTTAATCCATGATCCTTCCTAAGGACTTGAGTGGCTCTATATTTTCAACAGAAAGCTACTGATGTAGTCGATGTCGGCTTCTGAAGTCTTGGGCTGACGTTTTAACCAAGCGATCGCGGCTTCACGCTTGTACTTGGCTGCAATTAAGAGGGTGGCCCAGGCTTTGATATCGCGATTAGTTGGTTCTAACCGCAACGCAACTTGAATGCGGCTGTGTAACCGACCATTATCAGCTTGCAATAAGGTTGCAATTTCGCTGGCAGCATCTTCACTTGTCTGAAGAACCTGCAATGCGGGTTTCCAACGACCATCGAGCAAATTGGCGAGAACTTGTTGGCTGGCGCTGGCCCAAACCTGCTCGGCCTGGGTACGGGCGATCGCCGCGTGTTTACGAATCAGGCGAAGTTGGGCCTCGCTCGTCGTGTTCCACTCGCGTGAGCGGGGAGAACGACTCTGCTTAAAGGACTGCATCCAGCGGAGACTCGTAGACCACAGGCCACTGCGGGCGAGCAGCAAGGCAGTTTTGTAGCCCGGTTGGTCGAGTGCTGGCTCTAGCAAAGAAACTGCTTGAAGCCGAGTTGGATTTGGCAAAAATAGACTTTGTTCGACTCGGTAAATTTTGTAGTGGGGTTCTAGCCCCTGGCTCTGGTTGACAACCAGGTCAGGCAGGGAGCGATCGCTCTTTTCCCAGGTCGGCAGTTGCCCCGCCGGACTGACCCACTCTAACAGTGAGCTGAGATGATAGCGTTCAGGATTGTAGAGAAGTACGCGACCATAGGTGATCGCGAGATTTTGACGTTGGGTTGTGCCACTCAGGTTGAGCCAAATCCCTTTCGCTGGCACATTGGCATCAAAAGCTTCGAGCCGAGTGAAAGCCATGCTGCGAGAAGCACCCAGGTTGTCAGACTCAATCAGGGAAGCGACAATCACGGCTTCTTCGAGGTTGGCGATCGCCACTTGCCGAATTTGAAAAAACCGCTTCTCTTTGACTTTATCGCCCTTGTGCTGGGGAACGGCCTGATAAAGCCGCAGTTCAGCGATTTCGTTGCAATTCGGTTGGCACGTTACCTGTTGACGTAACACGGGCAACAAAAACTCAGTCACCTGGGTATGTCCATCTAAAAAGCTACGGTTTGAGCCGAGTGAAACCGCTGCACCCGCCAGATAGTTGTTTTGCTTGAGCTTGAGTTGAATTTCTGCCAGCGTTTCAGGATTAGAGAGGCCACGTACTGAAAGAGTACGATCGCGAGGAAACCAGCGCTCAATCCATTCGGGGGCTTCTTGGTCGAGGAGCCAACGGGTTGCTACCCATGTACCGCCAGCCATGATGCCAGTCGCGCCTAACAATAAGACAAAAGAGCTGAGATAAGCTAACCAGCGACGGCGCAAGTGAGGAGAGGTGGGGCGCGATCGCTGAGGCGGCTTGTCAGGGCGACGAGCTGGTAAAGGATAAGGGCTGTCTGAGGAGTGGTTTCCCATAAAGGGAGAAAAATGTAATGGCTCATCTAGGTCAACGAGGCGATGCAAAACCCAACTGCTTACAAACTAATCTATGCGGAATTAAATCCCCTGTCACTTTATTTTTGCAAGCTGCTCTGACAAGTAAACGCCCCATCGTGCGGCCAGCTCTGGTTGAGTAAACGGAATTTTGACTGCCGTTTGATTGGGCAAGCTCAACTCTAAGGCGGCTCGCCCCTTAGTCGGTGGATTCGCCAGATCGGCGGGTTGCTCATTGACAAGGAGTTGTACGGCTTGCACCTGGTCGAGCGAAATAGATTCCAGGTTGATTGGTCCCTTGCGGGTAGGGGTGCCCCAGGTCAGCGTCGAGTCTTTCTGCCCTAACGCGGCATAGATGTCGTACTTCGATCGCTCAAACGCTGTAGCCCACTGTTTATAGGCTTCTAGTTTTTGATATTCGTTCCAACCTGACCACGCCAGCCAGATAAACATCCCCAAGAGGGGGAGCCACAACAAACCACGTTCCATAGCTCAAGGCACCGCTTACTGCTGTCTCAATACTATAAGGCGTGGGTTCGCTTAGGGCACTGAAGAGCACAGAGAGAAGAACGCCTCCGTTTTGGGTTCGCCAGTTTAGGCTGCCTCAAAATCTTTGCGATTGAGCAGGTTGCAAGGGGTTCTCTCTAGGTAGCAAATTCAGCTCAGCTAGAGAAATCTCAATTTTTTTCGAATTCTTTGTTTTTTTAACTGGCTTTGGCGTGCTTAAGCTATGGTGGTATGAACTTCTGACAGTGGATAAGTGGTATGAAGCGACTGCTGCTGGTTGGCTTGTTTGTAGCGGGTTTGCTCTGGGCACTCGTAAGCTTTAAAGGCTTGGCGGCTCAAGGCACGTATAACTCAATCATTCTTGACTTTCGTGAAGATATAGGGGCCGCTCAGATTGAGAGCCAAGTCAAAAGCTTTGCGCAGCAGTTTGGTGCCACACCCCAATTTAATAGTGAGTTTTCGCAAGGCGATCATGTCTTCGTTGTAAAAGGAGATCGCGGCTTACTCAATGCGTTGCGTCACTCTCCGTTAACCAAGTTTACCGAAATCATTGAGCCAAACTACGAGTACCAGGCATTGTTGGTGCCAAATGACCCGGACTATGGCAAACAGTGGAACCTGCGCAGCATTAATGTCGAGCCAGCCTGGGATAGCACACGGGGCAGTGGTTCTGTGGTGGCGGTAATTGATACGGGCATCACAAAAGTCTCTGATTTAGAGATTACGACTTTTGTCGAAGGGTATGACTTCGTCAACGATCGCTATGAAGCGACGGATGATAACGGGCATGGAACCCACGTTGCCGGGACGATCGCCCAATCGACAAATAATGAACGAGGGGTTGCAGGTATCGCTCACGGTGCTAGCCTGATGCCGCTTAAGGTTTTAAGCGCGGGTGGCGGTGGTACGGTGGCAGATATTGCTGAAGCAATCAAATATGCGGCTGACCATAATGCCCACATCATTAATATGAGTCTGGGTGGGGGTGGCGAAAGTCGGTTGTTGCAAGAGGCGATCGATTATGCCCACAGCAAAGGCGTACTAATTATTGCAGCGGCGGGTAACGAAGGTCAGAATGCGGTTTCTTATCCAGCCCGCTACCGCCATGTGGTCGGAGTGGCTGCACTTGATCCGGCTGGTAGCAAGACGCCTTACTCGAACTATGGCGCTGGGATTGATATTGCGGCTCCGGGCGGGTTGAAGAATGGGGACGACCCAGCCGGTGGAATTTTGCAAAATACGATTAACCCCGATGTCCCTGGTGAAGATGTTTATGTTGCGTTTGAAGGAACCAGTATGGCAGCTCCTCACGTAGCAGGGGTGGCGGCACTGGTGCGCGCATCGGGTATCACTGATCCAGACCAAATTGAGCAAGTGCTGAAGCAGTCGGCAATTCCTGTTACGGATGACGCGCTGAATCACTATGGAGCTGGCAAGCTAGATGCTGCTGCCGCCGTCAAACTCGCTGAAAAAGGACAGATCACCTTCCGCGATTTCTTTAACTGGCTGCGTGACAATGGCTATCTCAACCCTCGGTTTTGGATTGATGGTGGCGTTACTGCATTACTGCCTAAGATCGCGATGGTGCTTGGTTCATACATCTTTGCCTGGTTCTTGCGGAATTACTTTCCCTTTGGTTGGAGTTGGCCGCTTTCGATGGGCTTGGTGGCTGGTAGTGCAGGTATTTTTCCCCTTAAAGGGTGTTACTTGTTTGATTTACCCCAAATGCCGTTTCGCGTGATGGGCAGCTCATTGCCAGAGTTGGGTAGTGCGGTGCAAGGCACGACGCTGTTAAATCCAATTTTTGCCAGTGTGTTGATTCCTTTTGTGCTGATCTTGCTGTTTTTAGGGCATGCACGCTGGAAATGGTTTGCAGTTGGTACAGCGCTTGGTGTAGCTGCTTGCCTAGGGGTCAGGGCCGCGATCGCCCCTGATCTGATGTGGTTAGGAAATGGCGCGATCGCACGAGCATTTTTAGGGGTGAATGCAGTGATGTGCTTTGCTCTGGCTTCTCTCGCGGCTAAGCCCGAAGTGCGTCATCTATAGTGAACATGACAAACCGAATTTGAGACTGTTCTATGAGTATTCAACTTGAAGGAACAATTGAGCACAAGGGTTTTGGCACAGGTGCCTGGGCTTTGGTGACCAGCAGTGGTGAAACCTATGAGTTGCATCAACCCCCGGCTGACTTAAAGCACAAGGGTTTGAAGGTAAAAGTTGAAGGAGAGATCCGCAAGGATGTCATGACGTTGGCGATGATTGGCCCAGTGCTGGAAGTTTCTCGATTTGAGACGCAGTCTTAGGTCAAGCTTGCTTTCTTTAGAGGCGTTTTGGGGATTGAGATGACAGGGTTTCAGGGTAAGCCCTACATTTTCGCTTAACTCTACCTTCTAGCAACGCGTGGGCAAACCTTGCCGTGATCGAAAAGGCTTTCTTTTAAGCGCAATTTATTCCGAGCAGCGACCTTTGGGGGTGGGGGAGAAACCCTGCTACGCAGGCTTAATCGACACTTTGCACTCTTTCCAGAAAGCGCCTCTTCAGGACAGACAGCTTTCGCAAGTCTTTCACGCTGCAAAGTTTTGCGATCTTCCTCGTAGGCCGTCCGCCTTTATAACCGTCGCCTCACGCCACCCGTACCCTCTGTCAACGATCAGAATGTTGATCTGCCTGCCCTCAACGGATAGCTAGCTAACCATTCAACACTCACACGCATGACCTTTCGGGGGTTGTAGGGGAGTTAGGACCCTACAAAGCGGGGGCGCGGGGGAAAGTCCCCCGATCTTGCGGCGCTGCCGCCCCCAAAACTCCGCTTTTATCTCCCAAAATCCGATTCACCCAAGTCAAACTATCTTAGTCGTCCCTGAAAAACCTCATCAGCCCTTTAGTATCAGGGTTTTAGCCTTCGAAGCCAGGTGAAAAATTGCAAGAAACCGCTCAAACCCTTGAAGAATCTGGTGAAATCACACGAGTTTTTGCAGCTTGGGATGCCTATTCTGGCACAACCGGGGTTTCCAGATACCTGAAATTCGACCGCTAAAGCCCTTGCCCAGCAGAGCTTGGTGGATAGAACCCTTAAAACCGGAGTAGTTTTTCAGGGATAACTATCTTAAAACCCCATCCAAACGCTGTGCTGACTAGGTTCTGTGTATTCTGATTTTTTCGTGCGATCGCAGTGCAAAAAAAAATTCCCCAACCCACGAGTGAGCCAGGGAAAATATTCAGGGTGCATCTACCATTCCACTATTCCAATCTGGTATGCCTCATCCGGAAAATTTGAAAAATCGATCTTGGCATATGCCATCCAAAGCTGTGGCATAGCCGATACGAGTTCGCTTTTCGCCAAGCTGTAGTTTTGATCAGTCAGTCGATCAGCCCCCCGACCGATGAATTTTTTAGTTCATTTAGAAAAGCCGAACCCCCTTAAAGCCCATGTTTGAAGTTTCAGTAACTTTTCCGGGCAGATTTTTCAACGCAATAAAGGGCGTGGCATGATGAAAGGTAAGTATTTAATAAAGCTCTACCAGGCTTCGTGCATCTACCAACTGATCGAAATCCCTTTGAGTGCCTGTCTGTCGTCATAAACCTTCGCTGTAGCTCGATTGACGTTCCTTAAATCGACACACTCTAACGGAGTTTCAAACTGCACGAATCAATTCTTACCGGATGGTTAGAGATTTGCGTTGGGTTTAAACGTAAATGCAGCGATCGCTGTCTAACTCAAAAGGGAGCGCATCACAAATTGCTTGGAGAAAGCCAGTGACCCAGGAATTTCACATTTCTGTCACTCCGATTGGAGGGAATGAGTATCTCGTGCGAACGGAGCGGGTCGAACCGGGTGTGCCGTTGGCAGAAGAACGCGTTTTCTGGGATGTGGAGCAATGGCTCAAGCAAGCAAGCATCCTGATGAACGACCCGCTTACTGGGCTATTACGGGGCGATAATCTTGGTGCGATTTCTGCCTTGAATGGTGACGCAGGCAACCAACCGCCTACCAGTTTGGTAAGCCTGGGGCAGCAACTCTACAATGCTCTGTTTCAAGGCACTATTCGCGATAGTTGGATGACCGCGCGTGGCATTGCCCAGCACCTGCAACAGGTATTGCGGCTGCGTTTAGGCATGAAAGACAACTATTTACCGCGCTTACCTTGGGAAGTGATGTACGCGGGCGATCGCCCCCTCGCGACGGGCACCGATGTCTTGTTCTCGCGCTACCACTCTAGTTTTGCTGCCCTTAGCTCCTCTTTGCAGTTTCAACAGGTGCCCGTGATTCAACCGGGGCAACCCCTGCGAATTTTGATGGTGCTGGCTGCTCCCAGCGATCAAGATGCGTTGGCCCTCCGGCAAGAAGCTCAACACCTCAAGGAAGAGTTGCAGGGCAATGCAAATGGTGCGTCAGGAATTGAGTTAACCATTCTTGATCAGGCGGGTTGTGAGCAACTCACACAAGCGCTAGAGCACAACTACTACCAAATCTTTCATTACGCTGGGCACAGCAACCTGGGGTCAAATGGTGGCAATCTTTACCTGGTCAATAGCAAAACAGGTTTAACAGAAACCTTGAGCGGCGATGATCTGGCTGGGTTGCTTGCCAATAATGGCATTCGCATGGCGGTGTTTAACTCCTGTCGGGGTGGCTATACAGCCGCTTCTGAAGGAATCAATGAGCGCAACCTGGCAGAAGCTTTGGTTTGGCGGGGCATTCCGGCAGTGTTGGCAATGGCAGAGCGTATCCCTGATGATGTGGCGCTCAATCTCAGCCGTTTGTTTTATCGCAATCTCAAGCAAGCCTACTCTATTGATTTGAGTCTCAATCGTGCCCGTCAGGGACTTTTATCTTCCTACGGTTCGAGCCAGCTCTACTGGGCGTTGCCAATTCTCTACTTGCATCCTAAATATGATGGGTTCTTGCAGGTAGGCCATCATTCAGATGAGTTGCTATTGCCAGATGCTAACGCAGAACCGTTAGACACACTGATACCCGAAAATGAGCTGGCGCTTGCGGTGGGTGGAGCCGACGATGACACGGATTTTCTCATCGACAATCCGGTGGATGACTTTGGCTTAGATGACTTAGATGACACCTCTGATTGGGAAACTGTGGCTCGCATGGTTAACCAACTCTCGGCTTCGCCGCCAGTTGATCAACCCGTGACGCAAAAGGCTCCTGCTGACGAGAGCCTATTACCGACGGGGAATGCGTCAAGTCGGGTCGATTATTCTGTGTTGACGCAAGCGACTCCTGCGTTAAAGTCCAGTCCGGCGGCAACAGCCCCTGCAATTGTGACCTCACAGATCGCGACTGAAACGGCAGTTGTGGCAGACAAAAGTGATGATCCAGAGCTTTATCAAGAGCTAGAGCGATTATTGCGAGATGCAGGGAAATCAACAGCGGCGATCGCGGCGGGTTTACGGGCGATTCAACTCACACCCAACGATCCAGAAGCCTATCGGATCTTGGGCAATGCCCTGTTTGAGCAGGGATGCCTCGCTGAAGCCATTTCGTCGTATCAACAAGCCCTTAAACTCGCACCCAACTCAGCCGTGGTCTATCACCATCTGGGTAATGCGTTTTACCAACAAGGTAATTTTGCTGAAGCGGTGCAGTCGTTGAACCGGGCAATTCAGATCAATCCCAATCTCGCGGCGGCCTACCAGAAGTTGGGTGAAGCGTTGCGGCGACAAAATCAATCGCTGGGTAAACCATTGCAACCCACTCCTGTAGCGGCTTTGCCTGCTGATAACGTGTATGACTCCAGTGCGTGGCAGCTACCCCCTAAAGATCCAGTGGAGTTACCCTATACCTCGACTGAGCCGATCCGCTATTTGCCGCGCTATGGCTCTGCTCTCAATCGTCGTCCTTCGCTCTGGCAATGGGTGGGTCTGGGTGCGGCTAGCGTGTTGCTGGTGATTGGTGGTGTTTGGGCACTTAGACAGCAGTTACCGCTCTGGCAAAAACCACCCGCTGAAGAAGACGTGATCACCGATCGCCCCCTTGATCAGCTCAGCAAAAATGAACTGATGGCAAAAGCGATCGATCACTTTAACCACAACCAGTTGGCGGAAGGGCAAGCGGCGGTTGAGATTTTGCTCGATCGCGGTGAGTTAAGAGCGGTTCAAACCGTGATGGACACGGTGCCTAATCAAAAAATTGAAGACCCGACCGTACTTTTTCTAAAGGGACGGTTGGCTTGGCAGTCGTCAGTGCGGAAGGCAGATCGTGACTACAGCATCAATGATGCTCTGCGCTTTTGGGGAACTGCAACTGACCAGCGCCCCAGTCCGCTCGCGCAAAACGCGTTGGGGTTTGCCCACTACACCGCCGGGAAACCTGACTTAGCTGGCAAAGCCTGGTTCCGCACCATTGAGTTACTCGGCCTGCAAACCAGTGCTGACGCTCAACCGTTGCCTAAAGAAGCGCTGACTGCCTACGCGGGGATGGCTCTCACCTTAATGAAAAATGCTCAGTCTCTCCCCGAAGATCGGCGCGCTGGGATGTATGCTGAAGCTATTCGCCTACGACAAAAAGTATTGAAGGCTGCACCGCAAGACTTTACACCCAATGCCCTGGCTCAAGATTGGCTCTGGTCTGAGCAAGCGATCGCGGACTGGCGTGCTTTGATGAAGCTATAGTGTGACAATCCACCGATCGGCACAAATAACCCACGTGGAACCAATCGCTGTTTAGAATAGTCAACGTCTGTAACGATATAATGATTGACTTGAAAAATGGTTGATTCACGGTATTGGTGTAGCAAGCTAGTGCCGTCTCCCTACAGTTGATCGGCTAACCCTATAGCAATAATGCAGGAGTCCCCATGAAATCGATTCTGCGACGCGGAGCGATCGCTAGCTTCATTGTTAGCACCCTGATTGGTTCTTTTCTGGTCAACGCAGGACGGGCCTTAGCAATTCCTGAGCAGGAAATCATCAAGATTTTAGATCGGGTACCTGTTTTTCTGATTGGTAACAACCAAGGCGTGCTGTTAACGACTGAACCGGGTGGTGATAAAAAAGGGCCAAAGGTCGCTCTTGCGTTTACTTCCCCTAAAGATGCTCAGTCGTATCTTGAGCAGGTTAAAAAGGCCAACCCAAATGTAGGCAGTCAAGGAAAAGTCTTTGTCCAGCCGTTATCAGCAATCTACATTCATAATAAAGAAAGTAAAGAGAAGAAAGACGTAACCTTTGTGTTTGAATGCTGTATCCCCTCTCAGCAGAATGTGAAGGATGCAGTAGAGCTTTTACAAAAAGACGGTAAGAAAGTCGATCAACTCAAGAGTACGCCGCTATTTGTGGCTCGTTTTAAGGATAAAAAAGGCTATCTGGTTGCCCGTGAAGGCGAGAAAATTGTTGATTGGCCTATCTTTTTCAGCAAAGCCGATTTGATGGCAGCGCTAGAGCCACTCAAGAAGCAAGACCCCAAACTGGCAAACAATATTGAGGTTGAAGTGCTAGATCTAGCTTCGCTGATGGCAACCATGACCTCTAAGAATGAGGCTTCGTTTAGTGCGATTCGCCTGGTGCCACCCCGCGATGCGATCGAGTATGTGGTGAAGAACCAGCCTGCGGGTGGTGCAAGCCAAAGCAATGCGCCTAAGCCTGCGGCTAAACCCGCTCCTAAAAAGTAAGTTTCAAATTACCACGGGGAGCGGCAAGCATGGCTATCCCCAGTGCTAAGTAACTACTAGAAACCTGCAAACGCTGAGAAACATTGGATTGAGCCAGTTTTCTCGGCGTTTTTTTGTGATCGCCCCTCACGCTTACTCCCCTACCTGCTGAACTTTCAACCGGATGACTGGTAGTGGTTTCTGCTATGAATAGAGATCGCATGCCGATCGGCTGTGCCCTCCTTTAAGGCAATCCTCAGAATTTATGCGGTTTATTCTTGCGTCTGCTTCTTCTGCTCGGCGTCAACTGCTACAAAGCATTGGCATCAATCCATCTGTTCGCCCTAGCGACTTTGACGAGTCGCAAGTTTCAGCCGCAGACCCCGACTCGCTGGTGCGAACCCTCGCCCTCTGTAAAGCCAAAGCGGTTGCTGATTCTCTAGAGCGATCCGAGTATCCTGCGGTGGTGTTAGGGTGTGACTCGATTCTGTCGATTCATGGCGAGATTCACGGTAAGCCAGCGAGTCGTGAGGAGGCGATCGCCCGTTGGCAACAGATGCGTGGGCAGGTTGGCAAACTCTATACCGGGCACGCTTTGATCAGCCTGGGCGACTCAGTCAAAACACTGGTGCAACGGCAAATCACCGAAGTCCATTTTGGGCAGCCGAGCGATCGCCAAATCGCGGCCTATGTTGCCACAGGTGAACCCATGAATTGTGCGGGTGGCTTTGCTCTAGAAGGCAAAGGCAGTGTTTTCATTGAAAAGCTAGATGGCTGCTATAGCAACGTCATCGGGCTAAGCCTGCCTTTACTGCGACACATGCTCGAAGAGTTTCACCTGGATATCACGTCTTTTTGGTAGCCGCTTGCCCCGGCGCAATCTGAAGAATTAAACGACTCACGACGCGGGCATCTTCAAGTTGATAGACGCTCAACTCGCCACCTGCGAGTTTGACCAATGACTGGCAGATGTTGAGGTGTTGGCCTGGGGCATAATCCAGAGTAGAAGGTTTAAGCAAATCTTCGGCTTTGCCCCGCTCTAGATCGGCAATTAAGCGCGGGTCGATTTGACCACCATCTGTAATCGAAAGCTCAAACCAGCGGTTGTCAATCTGCCGACACCAGAGGTCGATACGCCCCCCATTCGGCGATCGCTGGCAGGCAATCAACAACAGCTCATAAAGCACCAACTCAATCTTGTCGATATCACCGTTAATCGTCAGGTTGGTCTCGTCGTGTACTTGCGACCACAACTGCCGCTGTTTAATCACCCAGTCAACCCGCTCTATCCCACGCTTGAGCAGGCTAATCAGGGACATGGTGTGGGTCTGTGGCCGAACTCGCCAAAACTCTTCTTGCAGCAAAGGTTGCACAGGGGCGATCGCATCATTCAATTGCCGCAAAATTTGTTGTTGACGCGTATCGTAGAGTGGCTCTTTTGAGCTACCTAACTCATTAAAGCGCTTGAGGCTATTAGTTAAAGCTCGATATAAATCCTCAAGCCGACGGTGTTTGTACCAGTTCAACCGCTCAAACTCATCGCGCTGCACGGCTAGGTTATCGGTCAAGCTGACGTATCGGCGCGACCAGGCCAATTGGCTCACGAGTGTACTCAACGCTTTGAGATGTTGCTCTGACCAGTAACGAGTGCCTGCATCCGCGACCAACAAAAGTCCGGTAGGTTCATGGTTGGGGGCTGTGCGGAGGGCTTTGACAATCACTTGACCAATGCTGCTTCCGGTCAGCCATTGGCGCGTCTCAGCCGGAATCTCGGCCTCACCGATGATCAACAAATCCTCAGCTTCTAAGGCCCAGCGAATCAACGGGTCTGTTTGAATCGGAATCACTACTCCCGTATTCACAGCGAAATGATCACCAGGCGGCATTGCCGTTGTAATGCGTCCGGCACTGCGACCAGGAAGCCAGGTAACGAGTAACGCCAACGGCACCTGTAAAACGTGGCCGACGTGCTGCAAGGCCGATTTTTCTAGATTCTCAAGTTGGTGGGTTTGTTGAATTGCTGTTAACCCCCACTGAATCGTTTGGTTGATTTTCTTTTGCTGCTCAGTCTGCTGTAGCAAGCTCCACTGGTGCAAAATCAAACCAATCTGTTGACTCACAATTTGAACCAGATCGCGCTCAACTCGGTTCCAGGTGCGCGGCGTTTCGTGACAAATTGCGACGATGCCTTCTAACCCATTGCCCAATCGGGTATTGCAGAGCAGAACCGCATGTACGCCTAACTCCAATAGGTGCGATCGCCATTCGCCCAACTGGTCATCCATGTCTAAACTCTCAAAGGCGATCGGTTCTTTGCTAGTCTCTAGTGACTTACGAGTTTCTTTTGGCAGTTGCCCAATTGGGGACATTAGGGGACGGCGGTTATGCGGTTGAGTTTGATAAGCCAGCTCAAACTGATCCAACTCTGGGTCGAGCCGAAACAGCATAAATCGCTCAGCACGCAACCGCTGGCAAACTTGCCCCCCTGCCGTTTGAAGCGTGGCTTTCCACTCGTCCTCATGGCAGATTGAGCGAGCAATGCCAGCCGTTAAGTGTTGATCCGTCTTGATCTCACTGATGGTTTGCTCCATCTCGTTGAGTGGGTTCGTCAGCGCAATAATTTGGGCGGCTCCCCGGATATAACTCTTCTCTTCGTCTTCCCAAATGCGGGGGTCGTTGCCTTCAACCGCCAAAAAGCCAAGCAACTCGCCTTGAAACAAAATCGGGGCTGCCAGTAGCGATCGCGCCCGAATTTGTTGCATTAAACGAGTTGTAATATCGGCTTTGAGGGAACTGTGCGCTTCTCCAATTGAAACCAGCTGATCCGATAGAAGTGCCTGATAAAAGCCGCTCACTTCTTGCACGGTAATGCCCGATGCGGGTTGATTCGCTTCATTAAAGCCCGTCGTGCGTTGATGATTGCTAACACGCCGCCAAAAGTAACGCCGTTCTCGCTCAAACCAGTAGACACTCGTGCGTGAAGGTTGCACAAATCGATGCGTTTCTTCGACAACCGCTTCTAAGCGTGGCCCTAAACCCGTCATTTCCCGCATGTTTGTTAACAGCGTCAGCAGAGGTTGATCGGGTCGCTTTTCTTGCTGGCGTTTCCATTCGCTCTCAATTTGAAAGAGAGCCGCGCCCAAACTCCCCAAAATCATCGACAAACGCGCTTTTTCATCGGATTTTGGTGAAATTCCCCAGTGTGGAGTGCCTAATAATGCGACCCCATAACACAAGTCTCGATAGCGAATTGGGAAGATGACAGTGCCACGAACGTCAAGCTGCTGAGCCGCTTTGCGCCATTCTCCTGCCCGCAACTCTTCGCGCAAATCTGGAACAGCGAGGGGCCGTTGTTGAATCACAACCTGTTCTAGCAAATCGCCAGGATTCAACAGAAAGCGTTGGGTCAGCAGGGGCGTTCTACCTTGGGGTGTGTTGCCGCCTTTACCCAGTAAGCGGTGCTCAATGCGATCATACAAACCCACCCAAACCAGGGTGTACTCAAACTCTGTCGCTAAGAAACTGATGACTGTATCAATGAGAACATCCGTGTTTTCTTCTTCCCGTAGAGTTTGCAGTGTGCGACCCAGGGCGATGAGTTGTTTATCGTAAGCGTTTGACTCTTTCTGCGAAACCATAGGTTGCGATCGCTACATGGCAATGAAAATCACACACACCAAAAAAGACAATTAACTACGTGCTGAAACAGATGGAAAAACCCCAACTATTCATCTACCTAAGGTTAATCAAGCACGTCGGAACTCAAACCAAAAAACACTATGTGAACAGTTTAATGCTGATAACTTTAAATACACTGCCAAAGGCTACAAATTCGCCAATGATCATGGATTTTATCGGAACAGGCCAAGGATTTAGAACGGTGCGCCAACACTTTTGATGGGGAAGCGTTATGAGGGGTTTTGCTGAGTGAGCTAAATGGCGCAATCGTGGGCGAGATTGTTCGTAATTGCTCTAATAGACTTCGATTGTAAGCCCTACAGAGGCTTGTGAGTGTGACCATGACGGGATTGTATCGAAGTTAAAACTTAACAGCACTTTAACGGCTCACCTCCTTGATTAGACTGGGTTTCATGTAGAGTAACTGCAGGGGAAAGAGTGCTTGCAGAAGGACGCAGAACATTGGATTTATACAAGAACTTACTTCGCCCAATCTTGTTTTCTGGGCTAAATGCTGACCCTGAAATGATGCATCACCTGGTGATGGGGCGGCTGAGTTGGCTCGAGCGATCGCATCAGCAACCGACAACGCAGTGGCTCCATCAGCAACTACATGACCGTTTCACCCTGCCCGATGTGCGCTTGAAACAATCCCTTTGGGGGCTAAACTTCCCAAATCCGGTGGGGTTAGCAGCTGGCTTTGACAAAGATGGTCTGGCATCAGGAGTGTGGTCGGCCTTTGGGTTTGGGTTTGCCGAGCTAGGCACCGTCACTTTCCATGCGCAACCCGGCAACGATCGCCCCCGTTTATTTCGCTTATTAGAAGACCAGGCTGTGCTCAATCGCATGGGGTTTAACAACCGAGGTGCTGCCGCCCTACAAGCTCACCTGGCGCAACGGTGGCAGACGCAGACGCACCCAATTCCGCTAGGGATTAACTTGGGTAAGTCAAAAATCACCGACTTGGAAGCCGCCGCTGAGGATTACCGGGCTAGTTTTCGGCTGTTAAAAGATCTGGGTGACTACTTTGTTGTGAATGTCAGCTCACCCAACACACCAGGGCTGCGATCGCTGCAAGCGGCAGAATCCTTAGAGCCAATTCTCACAGCACTGCAAGCAGAAAACACGCAGCAAAAACCATTGCTCGTGAAAATTGCCCCTGATCTAGAGTGGGAAGAGATCCATGCAGTTCTAAAGCTGGCTCAAACTCATCATCTATCTGGCATTATTGCGACAAACACCACCATCTCACGCAGCCAGCTCAAAACACAGACAATTCAAGCGACCGGGCGATCGGTCACCGAAGAAGCCGGAGGCATTAGCGGCGCACCCTTGCGGCAACGCTCAACCGAGGTGATTCGCTTTATTTATCAAGAAACAGGCGGGCAGCTACCAATTATCGGTGTGGGAGGCATTTTTAGCGCTGAGGATGCCTGGGAAAAGCTGACTGCGGGTGCCAGTTTGCTGCAGGTTTACACCGGATGGGTGTATGAAGGACCCGCGATGATGCGTAATGTGTTGCAAGGGTTACTACACAAACTCGACGATCTCGGCCTGAAGTCGATCTCTGAGGCTGTTGGACATTCCTAAAATCTCAATCTGATGAGTATGAACTATGACGAGTTACTATCAGTTTCCCAGTAATTTTGCTTGGGGGGTTGCAACTGCTGCCTACCAAATCGAAGGTGCTGTCAATGAAGGGGGGCGCAAACCGAGCGTTTGGGATACCTTTAGCGCCCGCCCAGGAGCCGTTTTGAATGGTGACACTGGCGCGATCGCCTGTAACCACTATCACCTCTACGAAGAAGATGTGCGCCTGATGGCTCAACTGGGTGTGCGAAACTACCGCTTTAGCATCGCCTGGAGCCGCATTGTGCCCGATGGGCGAGGTCAAGTTAACGAAGCAGGGATCGATTTTTATCGTCGTCTCGTCGATACGCTCCTCAAATACGGCATCACTCCCCATGCGACCCTGTTTCATTGGGATAGCCCCCAGGCGCTGGAAGATCGCTATGGCTCCTGGCAAAGTCGTGAAATGGCCTACGATTTTGCTGATTATGTGACGGCTGTTGTGAAACGGTTGGGCGATCGCGTCACCCATTGGATGACCCTGAATGAGATTATTTGCTTTACTCACCTGGGCTACTCCCACACGGGCACCCCACCCCATGCCCCCGGCACCACAGTCAAAACCAACAAAGAAGTGTGGCAAACCAGCCACCATGCTCTATTAGCACATGGGTTAGGGTGTCAGGCGATTCGAGCAGCCACTCGTCGCCCCTGCACTGTTGCTTTAGTCGATAATCCTGCGATTCCAGTGCCGATCAGCGAAACCCCTGCTAATATCGACGCTGCCTTCAAAGCGTTGTATCGCCTTGGTACCAACGGCGGCATTTTAATTCCAGCCTTAACGGGGGCTTACACTCCCCAACTGCTGACCGATCTCGGAGCGGATGCCCCCGAAATTCGCGATGGCGATCTCAACATCATTCATCAGCCCCTAGACGCCTTTGGCCTCAACATCTACACCGGAAGCTACGTCAGAGCGTCAGACAGCGATCGCGGCTACGAAGAGCTGCACCTGTCGGACCATTACCCCCGCTTAAACATGCCCTGGTTGTGGATGTTGCCCGACGCTCTGTATTGGGGGGTACGCCATCTAACCGAAGCACTGGGGCAACCCAACTTGCCGATCTTCATTACGGAAAACGGTTGCGCGGCTTGGGATACCGTGAACGCTCATGGCGAAGTCGTCGATACAGAACGCATTCTCTATCTGCGGAACTACCTGCGAGCTGCTCATCGCGCCATTCAAGAAGGTTATCCGCTTCGGGGTTACTTTCTCTGGAGCCTGCTCGACAACTTTGAATGGGCCTGGGGCTACGATCGCCGCTTTGGCCTGACCTACGTGGATTACGACACCCAAGAGCGCATCCCCAAAGCCAGCTTCAACTGGTATGCCGAGTGCATCAAACAAAACCGTGTCGTTTAGCCCAACGGATGCCCTAAACTCGCCCAATCCTCCGGTGTATTGCAATTTAGCAATTGCTCGCGATCGCCCGACTCAAGCAACAGTTCTTGCACCGCCTCATCCATCAGCCAGGCGTGAAACGAACGACAGCCTCGCGCGATCGCTGCCTCTAAACTGACCCGGCACCCTGTTTGATAAAAACCACACAACGGTTCCCACCCTTTTGAGCCACGTGGTAAAAGCGAGATCGCTGGGCTCATCGTCTCGCGTTGTTTAGCCCAGCGTTTGAGCGTCTCCCCCCTGATATTGGGCAAGTCACACGCCAACAACAGCACCCACCCCGTTGTCACACTCGACAATCCCTGAGCAAACCCCAACAACGGTCCGCCACCCTGCCAACCAGAGCCATGCTCCTCATCCACAATCTCGCAACCAGGCGGCAACAGATCCCGATAGCGATCGCCCCACGGCGTCACCACCCACACCTGAGAAACGCAAACCAACGCCTGCTCACAAACGTATCTAAGCAGTGGTTGCCCAGCGACTGACAAAAGTGCCTTATCGCTTCCCATGCGCCGACTTTGCCCACCTGCCAGCACAATCGCACTTAAGTTTGACATCTTCCCGCCTGACCAGACAGAAATCTCAAACTCCAAAGCCCCGAAACCAAAAGCAACTTTCGCCTTACCTCACCCGTCCCTATTGCTGACACCCAAAGTCTTTAACTGTTGACCCATAAAGCGACAGAACGACCTCATTCAACTTATACCCACAACACCTTGCGGGGGTTGTAGGGGAGTCAGGACCCTACATAGCGGGGGGGCGGGGGGACGTCCCCCGATCTGGCGGCAGAGCCGCCCCCAAATTGTCGCCTCCAACCCCAACAACCCCAAAGGTACGGTGCTCATTCACAGGCTAAGCCAGATGTTGCTCAACCACCGCCACCAGCGTACTCGTCCAGTGATTTACCAACTCAACCGTAGCCGCTTCTACCATCACGCGAATCACCGGCTCCGTACCCGATGCCCGCACCAGCACCCGACCCCGATCGCCCATATCTGCCTCAGCCGCCGCGATCGCCTGTTGCAGCGCTTCGCATTCCTGCCAGTTGCGCCGCCGAGCGCGATCCTCAACCCGCACATTCTGTAGCAACTGTGGATAAGGTTGAAAACTCTTGTCTAGCAGGTCAGTCAGCGATGTACCCGCATTCCGCACCAGACTGCTCAAATGCAACGCCGTCATCAAACCATCGCCACCTATGCCGTAATGATGACAAATGATGTGCCCCGACTGCTCACCGCCAAGCACCGCGCCAGTATTTTTCATTTCGGCGTAAACATATTGGTCGCCCACCGCTGTACGCAGCAACGTGCCACCCTGAGCCTCCCAAGCACGCTCAAAGCCTAAATTCGACATCACCGTTGCTACGATCGTATTGTTAGGCAACTCACCCCGACGCTGTAGCTCACAACCCCAAAGGTAAAGGATGTAATCACCATCCACCGTGCGCCCTTGAGCATCGACCGCCAACACCCGGTCGGCATCGCCATCAAACGCAAAACCTAAATCAGCCTGATGCTGAACCACCGCCGTCTTCAGCGAAGCCAAATGCGTCGAGCCACAGTTGACATTGATGCGATCGCCATCGGGTTGGTCATGCAAGCAGACAACTTCTGCCCCCAACGCTTGAAACGTCATCGGAGCCAATTGCGTTGCGGCACCCCAGGCCAAATCTAACACCACCCGCAAGCCTTTCAGTGGTTGATTATCTTGATGTGCAGTCTTAAGCGGATCTTGTAACGCCGCACAATAATGCTGGAGCAACTCGCTGCGATGGCAATACCGACCGTAGGCTCCATTGTAAGTTGTTAACTGGCTCAGGTTGCCGCGTAGAGCCGCCTCAATCTGTTCTTGCAGCTTTAGCGAGAGTTTGCCACCATCTGCCCCAAAAAACTTGATGCCATTGTCTTCTGGTGGGTTATGGCTAGCAGAAATCATCACCCCCCCGATCGCCTCTGACATACTAGCCAGATAAGCCACCGCAGGCGTTGGGCACAAACCCAGATCCCAAACTTCTAACCCGGCTGCCGTCAACCCGCCCGCAAGCGCCATCGCCAACATGCTGCTAGAGTTGCGGGAGTCTTGCCCAAGAATAATTGGCGCTACTTTGCCCACTTCAGCGCGTAAAACTTGCCCTGCCCAGTAACCAATTTGCAGGGCTAAAGGAGCGGTTAAAAAGTCGCCTGCTTTGCCACGAATCCCATCAGTCCCAAACAAACGAGAATCGGGCAAGGCTAGACCCGTCCAGCCTGTCTGGCTGTTTGGCTTGCTAAAAGCAGTCGTCGCCGAGTATGCTTCTTCAAGGTGAGAAACAGACATAACCATAGACCAACACCTCCACTCACATCACACACTGTGGAGAATAACACTTTATCCGCAGGCGAACATCGAATTTCCGCCTTGCATCACCCTTTCTTTGTAAAAAAACGAATCAGAAAAATAACGGATCTGAAGCGCGATCGCACAGCTATTAAGCCACAAAGTTCTGAGATCGGCGCAAAAATCTCAGCAATTAAATTCTCAAGTCACGATGGACTGGTGCAAGCCCAAAAAAAGAGGACTTGCTACCTGCACCCGCGATCGCCAGAGCTTTAAACCCCAACTGCTTCGAGCAACACCACCAACTCATCCCAGGTTAAACCCTGCTGCAAATACTCCGGTGCTGTTGGATTGTAGGGGCCACGTAGACGATCAATTGAGACAATCTTGGCTGACTCAGGCAGAACCGGAATATCGGGGTCATACGCCGTTGGATTCGTCAGCGAGCTAGAAAAACCACGAAAAACAAGAACCTGCTCCACCTGATTAGCAATTTCAGCTGTAACCAGCAAAACTTCTTGCCGCTGTTTCTCGGTATAGCGTTCTAAACGAGTAAATTGATTCACAGGTACGCGATCGCTGAATAACGATAAAACCTACTGACCAACTGCCGATCGCCCTTGACGACCCAACCGCACAACGAGGAACCAGGCAAAATACAACACATAAACGCCAAGCCCAATCAAGCCCAAGAAACCTAAGAAGTAAGGCTTAAACCGTCCAGTATGGAAGACCTGATAGTACAGCCAGGTGGGTGCTAACCAGGGTTGACAAAATGAATCTTGCACCATTGCTTGCCCAGGTTTAAAGGCACATTGCAGAAAGGGCGTCAAAATAGCGGCCCCGATTAAGTTGTAGATCGAGACAGCCCAGCGCCAAGTCGTAAAACTCAGCTTTAGCGCATTTGACTTTTGTTCGCGAATTTCTTCGTTGAGATCAACCCAAAACCAGAGACTTAAAGGAATCAGTAACCGCGCAACCCAGCCTGTCACGAAGCTAATTGGAAACGACCCAATCATGAGATAAACCGTGACAGCTAATAAGCTAGAAACGCGCCAGTAGATGATGAGCAATCGCTGCAAAACTTCGTTGCCTTTAACGGCTGCCCAAATCAACAAAACGAGTGGCACTACTACCAGGAGCAAAAGGGCTAAACGGTAATCAGTCCAAACAAGCGCGGGTAACCAGGTAAAGGTGGGCATAACAGCAATGGAATACGGTTTTGAGTGTCATTTAAGATTCAAAACCCTCCTGGTCTGAGCAGTTTGGAGCAAGAAACTGTCAGAACAAGAGGGTAGCAGACCTATCATACTAACTTCTGAGAAGTCCCTGCCAATAGTTGATGAATCTCAATCAGCAGGTGTACCGCACGCGATCGCCTTATTCGTCGTAGATGCGGCACTCAGCAGCTTCGGGGTTATCGTCGCAGTATTGCTCAAAAGAGTTTTTGGGCTTCACTTGCTTTTGGTGCGAAGCTTCAGCTTGTAACTCTTCTACTGCATCCCAGGCTGCAGCACACTCAGGCGATTCACTACCGTTGATATCGCAAACAGAGTGGGCATTATCGATCTCTTCTTTAATTTTGTCTTGAATATCGCTCATGGCTTTCCGTCCTCTCAATCTGAAACAGATACCGTAACCGTTGATTGAGCCAGCAGCAGAGCTAAAAGCGCCGCTCTTTTACTCAATTGAGTCAATTATCTTCGTTTAAGCCTTCTCGACGCAGACTATTACAACCGCGATGTAGACGAAGGTTTCCTCGAATACAAACTTAACAAATTTCCGTCATGACCGCGAGTTAAATCAGCATAATTACTCATCAAGGTAGAGTGAAGTCTGAATGAAAACTCTGTAAATGCTGGTTTTGTCTCCATTTCAGCAATTCCAAAAAGTAGCTCAACCCAGTTGTTACTGAGTTGGATTTTTGAGTGAAGATTGCGCGTTGAAGAAAAACAGCGGTTGGTGAAGGCGATCGCTCCACTCAGTCGGCTCTGATTCAGCACAGGTCTGCCGACCCTGAATTCTGACTTGGGTTGAACCCTCTGGCTAGTAGGATCCAGGGCGAATAACAAACATTTTGCGCGGCTAGACTGCTGGCCCGTGAGTGATTGCACAAACGCGAATGGAATCAGTTGCAGTTCCCTTCCTTTAAATAAGAGCGTCTTATCTCTTTAAAAGAATGAGATCTCTTTAAATAAGGCTGTCTTATCAATCGTAGGAAATGGCAATCAAGATAGGTTTGGCGAAACAAAACCTTCAGAATATACCCATTTCTAAAAAATGAATCACTTTTTTTGAAAAAATCTTTTGCCTTCAAAGAAAAAACTTTCCAGCATACACCTATTTAAAAAAAACGAAGCAGAAACTTTTAAATAAGTAGGAAAGAACAAATTTGTTGAAGTCGATCAGCTTCTCTTAAGCAAAAGCCCTTGACAGTGATAAAAAATAAAGCTTTATTAAACAGGGCAAATATGTTTGCTTTTCATAGTCGCGCTGAAGAGAAAGTCTAAATCTTCACGAGCGGAATGAGTAAGTTCTGAAATCAGGCTTTAACCAGAGAGAAAAGGGGCCTACTGCTCAGGTGCCCTTGTTTAAAGCGGTTGATTGATGCAGTAGACTTTTGCCTCTGTGATTTTTGTTTAGGGTGTGTTTAAATAACCAGTCTTAGGTTCTAGTTTTCGATAGAAATCGAAGCAGGGATCATTGCCTGGTCGATAACTTGGCAGATCACTAAGTTGATACAAAAATTTAAACAAAAATTTCGTTTGATGGTTTCTTTTTTCCTTTTTTTTGCTAGAGTTGGGGCAATTTTAGGACGTTTTATACAACTATCTGTGAGTGTGTATGAGTGTCGAACTACCTTCTGAAATGATGAAAATGAATAGGATTGAATCTGAAGCACCAGACTTTGATTTTCCGGTTGATGAGGTTGAAGATTTAGAAGCAGAAGCGGCTGCGATCAGTGCGGCTTCCTTTAAACCAACAACGGCCGATCGCTTGGGCCTTTCTGATGATTCGGTTGGTCTTTTCTTGAGAGAAATGGCACGTTATCCGCTATTGACTCAAGCACAAGAAATTGAGCTGGCTCGTGAAATTGCAAAAGGAGGAGCGCAAGCAGAACAAGCAAAACGAAAACTTGTTCGTTCGAATCTTCGCTTAGTTGTTTCAATTGCCAAAAAATATTTAAACCGAGGCGTTCCTTTTTTAGATTTGATTCAAGAAGGAGCGATGGGTTTAATGCGAGCGGCTGAAAAATTTGACTATGAACGCGGCTATAAATTTTCAACCTATGCTTACTGGTGGATTCGGCAAGGCATCACCCGCGCGATCGCCTCTCAGTCCCGTACTGTACGTCTGCCCGTCCACATGGTTGAAAAGCTCAATCAGGTTCGCAAAGCCCGTCAGATGTTATCGCAACAATTGGGGCGCAAACCGACAAAAGCAGAGCTAGCCGCTGCATTAGAAATTGATGAAGACAAACTCGATCAGGTGTTAGATGTCAGCCAGGGCACGTTGTCTTTACATGCTTGGGTTGGCCGTGAAGAAGACACCGAGCTGATGCAACTGATTGAAGATGCCGACAATGTGCCGCCCAACGAATGTTTAGACCATAAGTTGCTGTGCGATCGCCTCAATTCGGTGTTAGATCACCTCAGCGAACGAGAACGCGACATTATTAAATTGCGCTTTGGTTTAACCGATGGTCAGCACTACACCTTGAGCGAAATTGGTGAAATCTACCAGCTTTCGCGTGAGCGGGTGCGGCAGATTCAAGCCAAGGCCATGCGTAAATTGCGTCATCCTCGTCGGCAGGCTTTGCTCAAAGACTGGAAATAGGCGCGACAGTGGTTATTCGACAGCGCATGAAGCACGGTTGCTCAATATAAACTATTGTTTACATTCGGAATGCTTTATCCCTACGGTAGAGGCGATTTTGTATAGCGAGGCACTAGACTGGCACTGTGCAACAAAATTGTCGTCTACATTGCATTGCGGTGTACCGTGGTGGTTTCTATTAACCCAAAAAAAGTGAAAGTGTTGCTCGTTGATGATCACGAGCTAACGCTGCTTAGCTTGCAACTGGCACTGAGCAACTATTCTGAAATGGAGGTTACAGGTCTTGCGAGCAATGGGTTAGAAGCGGTGGAAAAAGCCCGATCGCTTCACCCAGATGTGGTCTTGCTAGATCTGCAAATGCCTGTAATGGATGGCTTTTCAGCTTCAACTCAGATCAAGCAACTATGCCCTGACACGAAGATTCTGGCCTACTCATCCTTAAAGGACCAGAGAGCCGCGATCGCGCATCAAATGCAGTCCTTTGATGGCTTCTGCGGCAAAGATGTCAGCACTTTTGATCTGTTTTGCTTAATTAAACAACTTGGAAATCAAGCTGAAGTTCATTCGAATTGATTGAGTAGGTCTGGTGAAATTAAAACGGATTCGACCAGACCCAAGCGATTTTTTTTAGTGCTTTCAAGAAACACAAGTAGAGAGTGATGACCACCTCTCTTATTTTGGTTTAGGAATTTTCAGAAGCCGGAAAAACCCGATCAAACTCGTCTAACAAGTCGTCGATTTCTTCGAGGGCTTGGTTCACGTCAATTCTCAAGGTGCCCAGGTCGGGTTGCTCAAGCAGACGCACTAATGCTTCACGCTTACTGGCGATCTCGATCACTCGTTCTTTGATCTGATCCAAATTTGACACGCTGATAACTCCTTCCACTCTATGACAATAAACGCAGCGATCTCTGGTTCGGTTACAGACTCGGCCAATCGTCAACTTTGGCTAAACGCCTGACCGTTTGACACTTCCTCTTAAGCGCATAAACCGTAGGTCTATACGCTACGAGACCATTCTAGTGGAGTCAGGGGGGGGCTCTGTATCTAGCCAAAGATGAAAGCGACCAATTTTTTCCAGCGATTAGCCTATCGCAAGAAGGGAGGACGCTTTGTATCCGCAGGCTTAGCCTTAATCATCTCATCTAAAAATCGTTTGAGGGCCTGTTCGCGGTTTTTCATGAAGAGAGACCAAAAACCAGGTTGGTACTCATCCATTGTCTTTGCAAGGGCCCAAATATCAATTGCCAAAATGTTGTACAGCATCTCATCCTCGCGTTTGAGCGAGTTGAGCTGCTCCATAAGTTTCGCTTTCTGTGGCAATACCTGGCTTTCATCTTGCAGCATAAAGATCCTATAAACGATTGCACCGAGTCGGGTGAGAGGGCGTGAGAACGGTTATAGCCTTAGCCTAATGGGTTACGACTGGAAGGTACAGGGGTGGAACCCTAGCTGGGGATGTAACCCCCACCCCTTTGACGTTAAATCAGGTAGACTGCCCAGCAGCAGTAGAATAAATTGTTCCCAGATTAAATTAAATAAGTAACAAAATTTAAGGCTGACCTTTGATAGGAGCAAAATTTAGGGCTGACAACGAGATAATAGAACTGATCGCACTTTCGCAGTGAGCAGGTTCTTCTTTTATGTTACGGCAGATTTCGTTAGGAAGCTTGGGTATGACTGTTGGGGGCGTGATTACTATCATCGGCTTTGCTGCCTATTTTAGTGGTAACGCAACCCTCAATCTAGCTGGCTTTTTCTATGGTATCCCGCTATTGCTGGGTGGTTTTGCGCTAAAAGCCGCTGAACTAAAACCTACGCCTTATACCGAACAACCCACGGAAGCGTTAGTGGCTCTGCGCGATCGCCAAGCAACGGCTACACAAAACCAGATTCGCAAAGATGTCACTCGTTATCGTTATGGTCAAGAGGCGCATCTTGACTCCACCTTATCGCATTTGGGTTTAAGCCCAACCGATGAAGAGCGGCCTCTATTAAAAGGCATTCGTGAAATCTCAACTGATGGAGCTTACACGCTGGTGCTTGAGTTTGACTCGCCGATGATTCCTTTTGAGATCTGGCAGCAAAAACAAGAAAAGATGACCAACTTCTTTGGTCCTAATGTTGAAGTGCAGTTGCACCAACCTAAGGATGAACAAGTGGATGTGCTGCTAGTTTCTACGGTGGGTAAAACAGTCGCTGCCGCTTAGTTGGATAGAGCGATCGCCTGCTAGCGAAGACACCATTTCTAAACGACAATTGACCCGGCTGACTCCAATCAACCTACGTGAAATTTAGGAGTCGGTCGGGTCATGGTTTGTCCAGCTTGTTGGGAGTGTAGGGTTCGCCCCGGTCAGCCTTCGTCCGGTGCTATGGCTGTAATTGCCGCAATTTAAGGAGGGGGCAACTCTGGCACAGTTGGCACGACAACAGGGGCTGGCGCTGCAGGTGTGGGTTCAGCCGGGGGTAACTCAGCCGGAGCCTCTTGAGTCGGTGCGGGTGCGGGTGCGGGCGGTGGCGCAGGTGCTGGCTTGGGGGCTGGCGGTTCAACCACAGTGCGGCGACGAGATCGAATGGGCTGCCCTTCAGTCGGAGCCTCAACCGCTGACCGTCTACGTGTCGATTGTGGCTCAGCCGTAGTTGATTCAGCCCGATCGCTAACGACTGCGGCAGGACGCATGGCTGCTCGGCGGGCGGCTTCGGCCCGTTGTGCTAACTCCAACTGGCGTTGCCGCTCTGCCTGCCGAATGGCCTCAATTTGCCCTGCCCACTGCGCGATCGCAGAGCGTGCTTCACTATAGAGGGCGCGTCCGGGTGCAATTTGGCTGGCAACATTGATCGCGCCGCCTAGCGAACCACGCGCGGCGAGGGTGCGTGCCCGTGTCAAAACTGGGCGATCTTCTGCCATTTGAATTAAGCCCGTCCAGCGTTGAATCACGGTTTTCGCCTGGGGCGAAAGGGCCCGATTGGGGCCAATCTTGCTGGCGAGTTGAATCGCTGGCTGCAAATTACCCTGTTGCGCCAGAGCTTGGGCTTGTTGCAGAATGGGGCGATCTTCCTGGATTTGGATCAGTCGAGTCCAGCGGGCGATCGCGGCTTCTGCATCAGCCCTCAAGACGCGGTTGGGAGCAATCTTACGGGCAATTTGGATGCCCTCTTGTAACCCTTCTACGGTTGTGCTGGCTGCCCGCGCCTCTGCTTGCTGCAAAATCGGGCGGTCTTGGGCATACTGCAAGTCTTTTTGCCAACGCGCAATCAACGACTGGGCCACCAAACGATAGGGACGATTGGGTTGTACAGCCGCCGCCAGTTGAATCGCTTGTTGATAACTCGCAGCTTCTTTTTTGCTAGCCACTGCCGTAGCAGCATGCAAGCGAGTCAGGTCTTGCATTTGACTTTGCAGAGTCGGCAGCAACTGCTTTGCTTTGGGGTACACCAAACTATTGGACTGAATTCGTTGCAGTTGAGGCAGCACCGCCCAAAGTTGAAACAGACGTTGTGAAATCGACTGATTGGTTAAAGTCGCCTGACGTAAAGGTTCAGCTTGCTGATAAGCCAGAATATCGCGCACCAGGGTTGGCGCTGTCACCGTCTTAGGAAAGGCTGCCGCGATCGCGACAGCGCCCGCAAAGTCTTGATTAGCGAGCCGCTGACTCACAATTTTGTTAACGCCAGCCACAATCCGATCAACTTCCCGGTTTGCCAGGGCACGCACATAACTGTCAGGCGGAATTTGCTGCGCCCGTTGCACCATGCGGTTAACAGCTTCCATATCGGCAAAGCGACCCACCTTAATGAAATGTCGAACGGGTTGCAGCTTGAGATACGCTAAGCGCTCATTTTTGAGGCGTTGTTTGAGTTGCAGCGATCGCTGGACATTCTTGCCACCACCGATGTCAGCTAACAATGCGATTTGCCGTTCCGCTGCATACCATTGTTGGCGTTTAAGTGCCTGGATTGCTTTCTCTTCAGTCGTTTTTGCTCGATTTTTCAGTGTTTCCCAGGTGGCGATCGCTTGCCGCGCTTCGTCATAAATCGGAACGTTGCCGGGAATCGTTTTGGCGAGCGTAATCGCTTCTTCTAACTTGTCTTTTTCAGCAGAGATTCGCGCAACGGTTAGCAGGGCATCTGACCATTCGGCGGCTAACCCCTGGGCACGGGTAAAAAGGGGGCTATCGGCAGGCCAGGTCTTAACCATGCGGAGTCCGGCTAACAACGCACCGGGTTCACCCGCACGAATGGCTTGCTCAGCACAGTAAAGCCGATCGCTTTCTTCAACGTTAGCGTCAATCGTTTTGCAGGTAGGCAGAGGTGGCAGGCTCAACAAGCGCCAGAATGCACCCGCACCCACCCCCGTCACCCCTGTCAGAATGCCCAAAAAGATCAGAGGTAAGGGCAGCGCTGAAATTCGCAAGCGTCGTTGAGGCGACGATAGATCAGCCGCAATCTGCAAGCCATCCCTCGTGTCACCTGGTTCAACCCCATTGACAGCCTCTGAAGCTAGATTTGCCTGATTGGGCAAACCTTCAAACGCGATCGCTTCGCCATCTGGGAGATAAGCGTGTTGATCGCCGCCATTGTCATTTCCATGCGTACCCGCCGAACTATTTTCCATCGGCTTTCTTGCCTCTCACACCAAGCAACCGTAGAGTTAATTTAAATTTTTGACGCTTGTACCGTCAGGTCTCAAGCCAACGTCGATAATCAACACCCTAGCGAAAGACTAAAGCTGAGAGTATTAGCCAAATAGCTACACCTCTCATTGGTACAAAACTGAGACTGATGCAATGAAAGGAGTGCTGTTGGCTACGGATACGAAGCATGGTGTAGCAAAGCTTTTTGAAGCCTCCAAGCTTGCCGCAGGCTGCGCTGTGTCATCGCCTAGAATGACAGCACCTAATTCATCTACTTAAGTCCTGAAGACTTTAAGAACTCCTGTACCGTTATTTTAGAACGGACAGCAAATTTTGCAACTATCAGAGAATGTAAGTTAATGACACTCTAACTTACGCTTCGGTAGAGCCTGAATCGGATTTGTTGCGATAACCGTAGAAATCAATGTGATATTCGGTGATGCGAACCCCGGTTTGTGCTTCTACTTGACGAACTAACTCTTCTGGAAGTTGCACATGCACATCTAAAATCTGTTGTGTGTCGATGCAATTAACATGGCTATGGGCATCGCTGATATTGCCATAGAGCCGCCCATCAGACCGCTCAATGCATTCAATAATGCCCTGCTCAGATAGTGCTTCTAAATTTTGATAAACCGAAGTGTGCCCAATCTCTTTGCCCTGACGGTTGAGGCGATCGTAAATTTCGCGAGCAGAAAGATGCTCTTTTTCTTGCCAGAGCAGCTCTAAGATATAGCGACGTTGACGACTGAGGCGCATCCCTAACGTTTGGCAACGATCAAGCGCATCGTCGAGAGAGCGAATAGGTTTCAAAGTCGTCGCGTCGTTTTGCATAAAAACTGCCCTCAGGGCTTACTTTAAAACTGCGCCGTTGTAAGTCTTACAATGCTCGCATTCGTTACTACCGTTGTATCACATGCTAAAGCAAACTCGCTACAACTTTGTTTTAGAATCCTATGATACGACTCTTTGTAAGATTCATTACAGCCCCAACCGTTTCCCAAAAGATCATTGCAGAATAAGCCTACTTGTATGTTTCGAGAGCAGGCTTGTCTATGCTACGCGCTTCGTATCAACCGCCTCCCGCCGAAACAGAGACGCGCAGTCGAATTTTGAAAGCGGCATTACGTTTGTTTTCGCGCCGTGGCTATGACGGCACAACTACGCGTGATCTGGCAGAGGCAGCAGGCGTAGCAGAGGGCACGTTGTTTCGCTATTTCACCAACAAGAAAGCCATTTTGGTGGAAGTAGTCAGTCAGGGTTGGGTAGAGTTGCTGACGGATTTGCTGACCGAGTTGAGTGAAATGGGCAGCTATAAAGCAGTGGCGCAAGTGATGCGACGACGGATGCTGCACCTGCACCAGAATGCTGATTTGCTGCGGGTCTGTTTTATGGAAGCGCAGTTTCATTCAGAGTTACGCGATCGCATCCAAACCGAAGTGATCAACAAAATGACGGATGTGACGGAAGCATTCTTTCAAACCGCAATGGATCAAGGCACTTACCGCCCGATGAATCCGCGTACGGTGGCTCGCGTGTTTTTGGGCATGTTTACTGTCGCTGGTTTCAGTCAAGGCACAATTATGGGTGAAAATACTTCCCCAGCTGAGATGCAGCAAATGGCTGAAGAGATGGCTGACATCTTCTTAAACGGGGTATTGGTCAAAGATGCCTGAAGCCTGCGGGCCGGAGGTAATTCGCAAAGTTATTTTAGCCAAAGTGCGATCGCGGGGGTTGCAGAAAACCATCTGTCCCTCTGAGGTAGCTCGCAGTCTGAATCCTACCGATTGGCGTGCGCTGATGCCGCTTGTGCGTGAAGTTGGCTGCGAGTTGGCTAACAGCGGGGCGATCGTGGTGACGCAAAAGGGCGTGGTGGTGAACCCTGAAACGGCCAAAGGTGCAATTCGTTATCGTGTTACGGAGCAGGGGTTAGAAGGGGTGTAGCGCATGGCTGAATGGCTTTACACGAGCGCTAAAGCCGGGACTTGTTGCGCGATCGCCTGCGCTTGAATCGCTGTAATGGCTACGGTATTCACAATATCCGTCACAGTACAACCGCGACTCAGATCATTCACAGGCTTCTTTAACCCCTGCAAAACCGGGCCGATCGCCACCGCATTCGCCGACCGCTGCACCGCTTTGTAAGTGTTGTTGCCCGTATTCAAATCTGGGAAGATGAACACCGTTGCATGACCTGCCACTTTGCTATCAGGCAGCTTTGTTTTAGCGACATTTTCATCCACGGCTGCATCGTATTGAATTGGCCCTTCAACTTGCAGGTCAGGCCGTTGCCGTCGCACAATTTGAGTTGCCTCGCGCACTTTTTCGACCTCTTCGCCTTTGCCTGATTCGCCTGTGGAGTAAGACAGCATCGCAATTAACGGTTCGATACCAAAGGTTTGGGCCGTCTCGGCCGAGCTGATCGCAATGTCGGCTAGCTGTTGTGCATTCGGGTTTGGATTCACCGCGCAGTCGCCATAAACTAACACGCGGTCTTCTAAACACATGAGAAAAACACTCGACACAATTGAGCAACCGGGCATCGTGCGAATGAACTCAAGCGCCGGACGGATTGTATGAGCTGTTGTGTTGACCGAGCCTGACACCATGCCATCGGCTTTGCCGTGGTAGACCATCATCGTGCCAAAGTAGCTGATGTCGTGCATCACATCGCGTGCATAATCCAGCGTGATGCCCTTGTGCTGCCGTAACTCAAAGTAGGTTTGAGCAAAGTCGTCATACCACTCAGACTGAAATGGATCGACAATGCGAGCGGCATCGAGACTTAAGCCGAGCGTGGCAATTTTTTCGCGAATTTGCGCCTCATTCCCCAGCAGCGTCAGATCAACTACACCGCGTCTCAATAGAATTTCTGCAGCTTGAAGAATGCGCTCCTCGCTGCCTTCAGGCAACACGATATGTTGCCGCTGGGTTTTGGCGCGTTCAATCAAGTCATACTCAAACATCAAGGGTGTGACCCGATCAGAGCGCGAAACCGAGATGCACTCCGCCATTTGGTTGCTATCCACATACGTTTCAAATAAACCCAGCGCCGCTGCAATTTTGCGGTGATTGTCATAGGTCAGTTGCGATCTCACCCGGTTAACTGCTGTAACCGTTTCAAACGTGTCGCTGCTGACACTAAAGATGGGAATATTCCAGCGAGACCCCTTCAACAGATTTTGGACAGCTGATGCAAGCTCTAGACCGCCCGTGAGAATTAAACCAGCAATGTTGGGGCAGTTGTCAGAAAAGGTAGCCGCCATGCAGGTAAGGATGATGTCGGCGCGATCGCTCGGCACTAAAATCAAACTGCCTTCTTGCATCCGACTCAAAAAATTGGGAATCTGCATAGCCGCCACTTTCGTAACCAACACCTCGCGGTTGAGGTGTTCGCGATCGCCATGAATAAATTGAGCATTCACAGCATCCGCCACTTCTGCGATCGTAGGCTTTGCCAACACAGGGTCTTCGGGCAACACAAACACGGGATCTGTTCCATCCAAAATTGTGTTGAGCTGCTGAACCGTGTCCCCAACACAATCAGGTGAGACGCGGTTAACCACGGTCGCTGCGATCGTGCAACCTGCCTCTAAGAACGCATCCCGTTCGGTTCTAACTGCGCTAATCACCTCTTCGGTGGTGCGTCCCTGCCCATTTGCAACCAGTAATAAAGGGGCAGCTAGATGATTCGCCACCTCAGCATTAAAGTTATCCACAAAGGCGGAGTCAATGTCGAGTGAGTCAGTGCCTTCGCACAAGACAAAATCACATTCACGTTCAATCACCCGATACTTCTCAATAATGCGTTTGAGCAACTCATCGGTTTCGCCATTTGCGATCAGACGACGAGCTTCGGCATGGGTGAGCGCAAAAAAATACTCGTGGGGATAGTTCAAACTGTAGCGATCGCGAACTAACTCAATATCTTGATTGGAGCGGTTACTGGCATGAATCACAGGGCGAAAAAAGCCAACCCGATGAATGCGTTTTGAGAGTAGCTCCATCAAACCCAGCATTACGAGAGATTTGCCGCTGCCAGGTTCAATTGCTGCAATGTAGAGATTTTGTGACATCTGCATCCCTTTTTTAAGATGGAAGGTAATCAGTCTGGCACTTTTGCTAAACTCAGTTTCTACTAAGCTTCTGATTATCGTTAAGCCTATTATTCCCAAACGACGCAGGAGGAAAGCGTTGGGATTTGTTTTTTTAGCTTAGCAAGTAAAAAGTAGGGATGAAGTATCGTACATTGCGTGGTGAGCCAATTAACTGCCCGGAAGATGATGTAGATGGGCTGGCATATACGAGCGATCGCCCAACCGTTCTAGGCGCGGCCCATATTTCTCAAACGCAACAACACTGAGCGAGCCAGCGGGGACATCCAGGCGATCGCGATAGCGCCCCAAATCGATGCCCAGTAAGCTACACAAAATGATCCGTATCGTTGCTTTATGCGAAACAACCAGCACATTCCCTTCAGAGTAGGTTGCCTCAATTTCAGCAATCACTGGTAAGGCGCGATTGGCAATTTGCAGAGACGTTTCGCCGCCAGGGGGCGCATGCCACGCGGGTTCTGCTACCCAGCGGGTATACTCGTCAGGGTACGTTTGCTTAACAATCTGGGCGTTTTTGGTTTCCCAGTCACCATAAGCAATTTCTTTTAAGCCCTGACGCAATTGCATTTCCATTTGAATTGCATTACATAAGGGCTGAGCCGTTGCGATCGTGCGGCGCATAGGGCTGGCATAGACGGCTAACCAGGGCAGAGGGTGATAGGCTTCGGCAAACGCAACGGCCATTTGCTCACCCTCTGGTGTTAGCTCTGCATCCGTGTCACCGCAATAACTATTGGTCCGGCTGTAGATCGTTTCCCCGTGGCGTAAGAAATAGATTTTGACTCCCATGGGGTTTGATCAGGTTAATTGCGGCTAGTGACTTCTGCACTGTCCATTGGCAGCGTTTCACAGTGAATCGAAACTTTGTTGTCTCCATCAGGAATCGCCTCACAGTGCATCCGGTAGAGGGGGTTATCAAGACCTAACTCGTTCATCACAGAACGCGTGTGTAAGATGCGATCGGCGATCGACAGGGCATCGCTCAACACGCTAAATAAAGAAATCTCTGCTTCAACTTTACGCAACTCGCGATGCAGCTCTAGTTCACGTTCTTGATCGACGGTATCGAGCTTACTCATCAACTGGCTCCGCTCAACTTCGTAGTGAGCATGAGAATCTTTGAAATACTCGTGGAGTTGGTTAATTAACGAAGCAACGGACTGGTGGTCAACTAAAAACTTAGGGTCTTTGCTGGTATTCATGTTTGATCCGAATCGTGCGAGATAGAGTTCTGAGTTCTAAGCTTGTCGTGTAAGACACATTCAGACTACGAAGACAAATTGTGAGCGTCAAGGGGTCGGTAAGAATCTTGAAGAAACCCCATCAAACGCAAGAGTCGAGATGGGGTTCTTCACATCAATATCAGCTTAACGAGAAGCTAGGGGATTGTTCGACTGAAGCAAATTGGGAATTTGGAGGTAATCTCCAATTTCTACGGGGATAGATTTTGTCTGCCAAAAATCGTTACTGTAATCGCTAATTGAGCGATCGCTAGAGAACTTACCCATCCGCGCCACGTTGAGAATGGACATACGAGTCCAATTCTCTTGGTCACGGAAGGCATGGTCGGCTCGATCCTGGCAGTCGATATAAGACCGATAGTCAGCCATCAACATGTACTGGTCATGGCCGAGCAAGTCATTGATCAACGGCTTGAATAACTCGGGATCACCATGAGAGAAAAAGCCAGAAGAAATGCGATCGATTGCTAACCGCAACTCATCATCGTGTTCGTAGTATTCCCGTGGATTATACCCGGCTGCCTTTTTGGCATAGACCTCTTCAGTGGTCAGACCAAATAAGAAGAAGTTTTCGGCCCCAACCTCTTCACGAATTTCGATGTTAGCTCCATCGAGTGTGCCGATTGTCAAAGCGCCGTTCATGGCAAACTTCATGTTGCCCGTACCCGAAGCCTCCTTACCCGCCGTAGAAATCTGCTCAGATAGGTCAGCCGCCGGATACACACGCTGAGCAAACTTCACATTGTAGTCTTTTAAGAACAAGACTTTGAGGCGATCGCGCACATCGGGATCACGGTTCACCACATCACCAATTGAGTTAATTAATTTGATAATCAACTTCGCAATGTAGTAACCGGGAGCAGCCTTACCACCAAACAAGAAAGTGCGGGGTGTAATTTCAATGTTGGGGTTTGCTTTGATGCGGTTGTAAAGCGTCACAATGTGAAGCGCATTCAGGTGTTGGCGTTTATATTCGTGAATTCGTTTTGACTGAATGTCAAACAACGAAAGTGGATTAACTGTTAAGTCATAATCTCGTTTAATGCGATCGGCCAGGTCTTGTTTGAGTGCCAGTTTGATCTGACGAAACTCGTGCCTGAAGCCGGGATCATCGATATATTGCTCGATCCCACGAATATCATGGAGATTTTTGATCCAATTGTCACCTAGCTTAGCTGTTACCAAATTAGTCAACCGGGGGTTACTCAACACCATGAACCGTCGGGGCGTGACACCATTGGTTTTATTGCTGAATTTAGCTGGGTAAAACTCATAAAAGTCTTTCAGCACATCTTTTTTCAACAACTCGCTGTGGAGAGCGGCAACACCATTAATGGCAAAACTGCCAACACAGGCGAGGTTTGCCATCCTGACATAGCGTTCCCCACTTTCATCGATGATCGACATGCGACCAACACGCTCCATATCATCGGGATAGCGAATTCGCACATCATCTAAAAATCGTTTATTGATTTCAAAAATGATTTCCAGGTGACGCGGCAGTAGATCTGCAAATAGTGGCAACGGCCAGCGCTCTAAGGCTTCTGGCAGTAAGGTGTGGTTGGTGTAAGCAAAGGTTCGCGTGACAATGCCCCACGCTTTATCCCACTCCATGTCATGCTCGTCGAGCAGCAAGCGCATCAGCTCGGCAACGGCGATCGAGGGGTGCGTGTCATTTAACTGCACCACAAACTTTTCAGGGAACTGTTCAAGGGGCAAATCTTGACGCTTCATGATATGAATCATGTCTTGCAGAGAACATGATACGAAGAAGATTTGTTGTGCTAAACGAAGACGTTTGCCCTGCGAAATGTTGTCGTTGGGATAGAGAACCTTTGATAAGTTCTCAGACATCATTTTTTCTTGAACAGCGCCCACATAATCCCCTGCGTTGAAAGCTTCAAAATCAAATGATTCCGGTGCTTCAGCTGCCCATAGACGGAGGGTGTTGCAAGTGTTGACCTTATAACCCAAAATTGGCGTGTCGTAGGGGATGCCCTTCACAATTTGGCGAGGTATCCATCGCACGCGGTAGCGCCCATTCGTATCGACATAGTTTTCGGTATGACCGCCGAGTTTCACTTCAACAGACCACTCTGGGCGAATGATCTCCCAGGGGTTGCCAAAGCGCAGCCATTTATCAGTGACTTCGACTTGCCAGCCATCGCGAATATCTTGATCAAAGATGCCAAATTCGTAGCGAATGCCATAGCCGATCGCCGGAATTTCGAGGGAGGCCATTGAGTCCAAATAGCACGCGGCTAAGCGTCCCAAACCGCCATTCCCTAAACCGGGTTCTTCTTCTTGATCCATTAATTCGTCAAGATTTAAACCTAGTTCTTCAACGGCTTGCTTCACCTGGTCAAAGATGCCCAAGTTGATCAAGTTGTTGCCCAGATGCGGCCCCATCAAAAACTCGGCTGAGAGATAACAAGCGGTGCGAGCTTTTTGCTGAGCATAGGTGTGAGCGGTGCTTAACCAGCGTTGCAGCAGGCGATCGCGCACGGTGTAGGCTAACGCCATGTAGTAGTCATTTTTGGTCGCAATGCCTGGAAACTTGCCCTGAATGTAGAACAAGTTATCTAAAAAAGCCCGCTTCAGTGTCTCAATACTTAAGCCTGTGCGGTCATCTTCAACCCTTACAGTTGGACACCCTGGTGGGATTTGGTCTTCGAGTGTTTGCATAATTTTTATCCTCAAAAGAAATCAGACGTTAACCCACTTCAGCGAGATGAAAAGCAGCACCTAACCCCGCGCCTAATTCATCGGCTGTAATTTTGCCGTCTTTGTTTGCATCTAGGGCGTCAAACACTGCATCCGAACCCATCCACTCTTCGCGCGTGATGAAGCCATCGCCATCCAGGTCATAGGTCTGAAAAATATCTTCAGCCGCATGGTTAATCGTGGCCTCCCCATCTAAAGCGAGTAGTCGCTTAGATAACAATTTCTCAAGGGCAACCAGTGCTTTGGTAAAGCCAGTAATGCCTTCATCTAGCTTTTGAGAAGCCATTGGGTCAGCCGCATGCATTTTGTCAAACGTTTCTTTGTCAATGGTGAGCCGTTCAATCTCCATTGAGGCGGCCTTGTCGGGGTCAAGTTTACGTGGTAGTTCTCCTTCAGTTGCTTTTAACTCACCCAATAAACTGGGCGAGATGGTTAACAAATCACATCCAGCTAATTCTGTGATTTCGCCAATATTGCGGAAGCTTGCACCCATAACTTCGGTGGTGTAGCCAAACTTTTTGTAGTAGTTGTAGATTTGCGTCACCGAGAGTACGCCAGGGTCTTCGTGGGGGGCATAATCCTTGCCGGTTTCAGCTTTGTACCAGTCTAAAATGCGGCCTACAAACGGCGAGATCAACGTGGCTTTGGCATCTGCGCAGGCGATCGCCTGGTGTAGCCCAAAGAGGAGGGTGAGATTGCAATGAATTTCTTCTTTTTCAAGAATTTCTGCAGCTTTAATGCCCTCCCAGGTTGAGGCGATTTTGATCAGCACATGTTCTCGCGTGACTCCAGCCTTCTCGTATTCAGAAATAAGGAAACGTGCTTTTTGAACGGTGGCTTCCGTATCGTAAGACAGTCGTGCATCAACCTCGGTCGAAACACGCCCAGGCACGATTTCTAGAATGCGTTTGCCAAAAGAAACCGCAAGCCGATCAAACGCTGTTGATAAAATCTGCTCATCGGCTGCACCAGAACCCGCGTCTAGCTTTGCCTGTCTCAGAGTTTCATCGACAATCTCCTGATATTCCGGCATTTGAGCCGCTGCTGTAATCAGGGAGGGGTTTGTCGTTGCGTCACGCGGGGTGTACTTCGCGATCGCTTGAATATCGCCTGTATCTGCAACTACAACCGTCATTTCGCGTAGCTGCTCAAGCAGATTTTTAGCCATTCTTTACTCCAAAGCGGTTGCAAGAAGATTGCATCATTATCTGCAAAAGCCTGTGCCGTTTAAGTCGCATATAAGACGCTTCTTTCGACAAAGACTATCGCCCTTTACAGCCAATACTAGCTAGGAATTGTTAAAAGCTCTGGCATCTCCCAAAAGCTTTAAGCTCTTGCTGCGAAGCCTAAGAAACATTGCAAGTAAGCTTAACGTACGTAACGAGATGTGGAAAAAAGTGAAGAGGCGTAGAGGGTCGAGGGAGTCAGGTGGGGTAGCGAGTCAAGGGGGAGTGTTTTACATTTCGACCAAAGTCTAATTCTCGCTGGATGCTTGCCCCGCTTAACCTGGAGCCAACTTAAACGAAGCGATCGCGAGGCTGATGACGCATGGTGGTGTCATTGCTGCCCTGCCTGAGCGGCACTGAGAAAAACAGCTCCGCGATCGCCTTACTCACCGCTTGTAACCTAGGAAGCGACCTATGCCTAGACTCGATTATTTTGCTCCAGGTATCTACATCGAAGAGATTGATCGGGGAAGTCGCCCGATTGAAGGTGTTCAGACCAACGTTGCTGGTTTTATCGGCTTTACCGAAGATGTGCGGGGTGGTGCAGAACTTTATAAACCGATGCTGGTCACGAGTTGGAACCAATATTTGCAATATTTCTCAAAGCAAGGTTCGGATGGTTTTACTGATTTCAATGCTTATCTGCCTTTTGCGGTCAATGGCTGGTTCTTAAATGGCGGTGGTCGCTGCTGGGTCATGAGCATTGGGACTCAGTTACCTGGCACTAAGGCTCCAGCCCTACCCGAAAGTGGCTTGAAGCTAGCGACTCGCAGTAACCGTCCTGCTTTGGGCTTCTCGCTGAAACCAGAGGAGCATGAAAACGGGCGCGTTGAGGTGCGGGTTGATGGCAGCTCACCTACTCCGCCTGCTGATCCAGAGGCAGAGCCACCGATCGACACAGGTGAATTCTTCAGTGTGATTGTGACTCGCAATGGTGAAGAACTGGAGCGTTATGACCACCTGACCATGAATCCCGATGTGGAAGCGGGAGTTGGGGTCTATGCTGTTGAAGCACTTGCTTCATCTGAATATATTGCCGCTGTTGATATTTCACAAACGGGGCAGCCCTTGGCTCGACGTCCGGCAAACGGTAACTATGAGGTGAATCCACCGATTCTCCCAGCTTCCCCGGATCGCTTCTCCCGTGATATTCAAGGCGTCCGGGACGATCGCACCGGGATCCAGGGTTTGTGCGAGATCGACGAAGTCACGATCATGGCGTGCCCTGATTTGATGCGGGTCTATGAAGCGGGCTTAATGAACCTCGATCAAGTCCACGGCATTATGGAATTGATGGTGAGCCTCTGCGAAAACGCCACACCAAACCCGGCAAACCGGATGGTGGTGCTTGATACACCCCCCGATCGGCTCAAGCCTCAGCACGTTGCCAACTGGCTCCAAAACGAGTTCAATCGGCGATCGATGTATGCAGCCCTCTATTACCCCTGGATTAAAGTGCCCAACCCACGCAATGCGGGTCGCCCAATTATGATTCCCCCGTGTGGGCATGTGATGGGCGTTTGGTCGCGCACCGATGAAACCCGTGGGGTTTACAAAGCACCTGCGAATGAAACGCCGCGTGGGGTAATTGGGCTGGCCTACGACACCAATTTCCGCGAGCAAGAGCTGCTCAACCCAATGGGGATCAACTGCATCCGCACCTTCCCCAACCGTGGGATCAAGATTTGGGGCGCGCGTACTCTGGTTGAGCCAGATAAGACGGAATGGCGTTACATCAACGTGCGGCGTCTGATTAGCTATATCGAGAAGTCGATTGAATTGGGGACGCAGTGGGTTGTGTTTGAACCCAACGACGAAGACCTCTGGGCGCGGGTTCGCCGTACAGTCAGCAACTTCTTAGAGCGGCTGTGGCGTGAAGGCGCGTTGTTTGGTGGCACTCCCGAAGAAGCGTTTTACGTGAAGTGCGACGGTGATATCAACACTCCCGACACCATGATTTTGGGTCGGTTGTATGTCGAGGTCGGCATTTGTCCGGTACGCCCCGCCGAGTTTGTCGTCTTCCGCATCAGCCAGTGGAATAGCCAAGACGAAGAGGAATAGGGTGAGTTGATTCAGCAGAGTTCCTAACAAAGTGGACTTTAACCCTACGAAGGCGCTCTGCTACTTCATTTCAATTCGTAAATTCCAGTCCATTTATTTCCGGGAGGGTAGGGGCGATCGCTGAAAACAGAATCACAAAGGTTGATCTGAACCCTGCCACCTTTTAATCACATCGATTCACAGGTAATGAGTCATGCCACAAGAAGAAGTCCTCGTCAGTTGTCGATTTTACTTTGAAGCTTCTCCCGGTGTTACGGAGAAGATGATTTTAGAAGTGTCGGGGTTAAGTGCTGAGTCCCCGGCGGCTGGAGGCGACAAAGTGTTGGGTTCAGGTAAAGGCGCAATCAACCTGCGACAAGCCGCTCCAACTCGGGTCAAGTTCACCCCCGTTACAGTCAAGATTGTTGCCACGACAGATCGCGCGCTCTACGACTGGTTTCAAAACTGCAATAAAAACGAGGGAGGTAAAAACTCCTGGTCTAGCCAAAACCGTAAGGAAGCTTCAATCAGCGTGTTGGATCAGGCTGGCGAAATGAAAGCCCGCTGGGAACTGATCAACGCCTACCCGACGAAATATGAAGGGCCGAAGTTAGAAGCAGGCGGCACGGATGTTGCCAACGAAACGATCACTCTGATTCATGAAGGCATTAAACGCGTGATGTAACGCAGATAGAGGGTGTCGCTTTGCCACGCCCTCTATTTTTTGCCGATTTATTCTTTGTCCTGCAAGTTCAGGTGCGATTATGGCAACTCCTGGTAGCCTGCCCGAAGTATTAACCAACTGTCGCTTTTACCTAGAGCTAAAGCTCGATGGTGGCGATCGACCCGCTGATGCTTACTTTATGGAGTGTCGCGGCTTTAAAACGACTCAAGAAGTCGTCGAAGTTTGCGAAGTCACTGCCCAAAAATGGGGCCAAGCCAAGCACGGCAATGTCGTTCGCACCAAGGTGCCAGGCAATGTAAAAGTCAACAATATCGTGCTGAAACGGGGCATGACCCAATCCATGACTGTATGGAATTGGTTTAAAGCTGTGCAACAGGGCAAATGGGCCGAGCAACGTCGCAACGGTTCCCTCAGCATCTATGACCAGGATGGCAACATGCAAGCTCGGTTTGAGTTTTTTGGTGCCTTTCCAACCAGCTACACCCTGGCTGATGTCAACTCCGCCGGAAACGATATTGAAATCGAAGAGATGGAACTTGCCTGCGAAGAGTTTGTGCGATCGCAATAGCACTCAACCCTTCAACCAACGGGCGTTGTTGAGCAGGTATATGAATTTTGTAAGGGCGTTTTGCAAAACTCTCCTAGCGCACAGATGCTTACCCAAAAATCATATCTACACTCAGCAACACCTCTTCAAATGAAACTCATTTTCCAAGTACCGAACTCACTGCCCTTAAAGTCGCTAAACTCAATCATTCAACTCTCACCCGTGCGACCTTGCGGGGGTGGTAGGGGGGTGAGGCCCCTACGAGCTGGGGAACAAAGTATTTTTCACTGACGCTGTGCCAGCGAAAATGCTTTGGCAGGGGGGAAGTCCCCCGGTCTTGCGGCTCCGCCGCCCCCAAAAACTGCGCGATCGCCCCGTCTCATACCGATTTAACTGATATTATTTCAGCCAAGTCACTAGAGTCTGGTTTAAAGCCTTTTATTTGTACAGGCGGGTTCAGCAGACAAACCTCAGCCAGGAGTGGATTGTAAAAGCAAAACCTGCCCCGACGCACCCGGAATTGCTGATTGATGAACCGAGCTTGATAGAACCATAGAACCTATGTTGCAAACCGAATTTGAGTTCACCCTACCCAAAGGCTACCTCGACGCTGATGGCATCCTCCATCGCAATGGCGTCATGCGCCTTTCCCGCACAATGGACGAAATCGTTCCCATGCGGGATCCCCGCGTCAAGACAAATCCAGCCTACGCAACTGTGATCATTCTTTCCCGCGTTATCACCCAACTCGAAGGCATCGACGAAGTGACCCCCACCCTCATCGAAGAGATGTTTGCCTGCGACCTCAATTATTTGCAACAGTTTTACCGCGCCATTAACGAGCTAGAACCGATCGCTGAACCCGACACGCCAACCGAAGTCTTTGCAGAAGAGTCGCTAGATCAACTCGTGTAGCGGCACCCCCAACCAACCCAAAAAGTTCTCGGCTTGCTGGGTCGTCGGTTCTGCCACCGGAACAATATGATAGTGTGCAGGTCTTGGCTCACCTAACAACAGCGGACTTTGCCGCAACTCATCTTGGTGGAAGTAGCTCACCTGAATCACGTCACCTGGCTGGACTTCGCGCAGGCGATCGCCCCATTGCTCTGGTGTTGCTCGCCACCCGTTAATCGCGATAATCTCATCGCTAGCATCAATGCCCGCTTGCTGAGCCGGAGAATCGATTTCGACAAACTTCACCAGATGGCGGCCATGCTCAACTTTGAGCGTCATCCCCGTAAATGGTAGGTCACTCCCCTCTGGCTGAAGTTGCAACCCAAACCGGAGCAGGTACTCGTTCAGCGGCAACTCTTCTGTGCTGTGCAGGTAGCGCTCAAAGAAGTCGCTTAAATCAATACCTGCCACTGATTCAATTGCTTTTTCGAGTTGAGCTGGGGTAAACCCAATTTCGGGTTTGCCATATTCCTCCCAGAGTAGCCGTAGCACGTCATCAAACGATCGCTGGTTGGCATGGCGATCGCGAATCAGCAAATCGAGCATCAGCGTCACCATCTCCCCCTTTAAGTAGTAGGAGATCTGGTTGTTTGGACTGTTTGCATCTTGCCGATAGAGCTTGATCCAGGCGTCAAAACTCGACTCACTTAACGGTTGCACCTTGCGCCCAGGTGTCGTCAAATACCGTGATAACTCTCGGCTTAAGGAATTCAAGTAACTCCCAACCGGGTAAATCCCGGCGCGAAGAGGAATCAGTAAGTCGTAGTAGCTCGTTGTACCTTCACTAAACCAGAGCGATGGCGTGTAATTTTCTTGCTCGTAGTCAAACGTTTCTAACGCATCGGGTCGCAGCCGCTTAATGTTCCACAAATGGAAAAATTCGTGGGCTACGAGTTGCATAAACCGCTCGTACTTATCCCGCACGCGGAACCCAAACCGATGGTAAATCAAAGAACAACTGTTGCGATGCTCTAACCCACCGTAGCCGTTGGTTGCGAGATGCAGCAAAAAGAGGTAGCGATCGTAGGGCAACCCGCCAAATAAGTCAGACTCGACTTGAATGATTTTTTGCATATCCGCCACAATTGAGCTGGGGTTGACGTTCCCTGTGCCCCAAATGGCGAGTTGGTGAGGTTTTCCAGCCGCTTCAAAGTCGTAAATGAAATGATTGCCGATTTCAAACGGACTATCGACCAAAATGTCAAAATTTTCTGCAACAAAGGTGTTGGTTGCATCTGCTAAAGCGGCTAAAGCGGTGGAAACATGCCAGTTTGCGGGTGGGGCGATCGCAATCTGATAGGGCTGCCGTTGATAACCCGCCACGTAGAAAAACAAAGCGGCTCCATTAAAGTAACCGTGGGTTTGATCGAGGTGATTTGTTCTCACGGTTAACTCGTTGGCATAGACCCGATACCGCACCGTAATCGTTCGGCAACCCGCCGTATCAATTTGCCAATGATTTTTGCTCAGCTTACGCCACGATCGCGGGGACGCTTGCCCCTCTGCCGTTGCTGTGAAATCTTGCACATGCCGCGCATATTCCCGCACCAGGTACGACCCAGGAGTCCAGACGGGCATTTTGAGGTCTAACACTGCCTGTTGCCAACCCGACACACAGAGCGTCACTTCAAAGAGATGGTTGGCAGGCGTTGGCATCGCCACCTGATAGGCCAAGGTAACTTCAGTTTGTGGTTGAGTAGCCGTCGCTGATGGGGCCTGGGGGCGATCGCTGCGGTAATCGGTTATAGCGTCTCGATCACTCGTGAAGTCTTCTTGATTCATAGATCTATTAAGTGCTACTGAGTTTTGCTCGCAAGGTTGGCCAATTGCTTCATATTCACGAGATGGATCAGGTTGTTGCTAGGTTCAATCTTGATCCAGCCTTTGCTGTCTAGCTTTTCCATGATTTTAGTCGTCTCTTCCACCCCAATGTCGCTGACATCCGCTAGATCTTTGAAGGGAATATTGTAAATCTCGGTGCCGTTCGAGCTTTCGTGCCCATAGGTTTCGCCGAGTGTAACCAGGGTGTTTGCAAGTTTTACAGCTGGGGGTTGATGCCGCAACTGAAACCGAAGATTCGTCTGACGCAAGCGGCGAACCATGAGTTGCAGCATCCGATGGTGCAACTGGGGGTCTTTAAACAGCGTTTGGATAAAGCGCTGCGCCGAAATGCTGATCAACTTTACAGGCGAAAGTGCAATCACATCGGTGGAGCGGGGCGATTCATCTAAAATGGCCATTTCGCCAAAAAAGTCGCCTTTCCCCAAAATGGCTAAAGTCACAACTTCTTCGCCAGATGACAGTCGCCGCACTTTCACCCAACCTGACACGATGAAATAGACCGCATTTCCCCAGGCGTCTTCCATTAAGACCGCGCGGTTGGCTGGGTACTCGTGTTCGACTGCGACAGAAAGCAACCAATCAAGGGTTTCGGCATTCGCAGAACTCAACAGCGGAAATAGCTCACTAAAGGCTTCTGTTTGCATGAAAAAAGCAGGGCGAATAAAAGGTAGTCAGTGAATTAGGTTAGGTGGAGGCAAATTTTATCGGATGGGAGAGCAATCCAATCTGCTATCGAATATGCCAGAAATCCTAGCAATCTTTTCATTAAATTCGCAGCACATTTGCTTTAGATGTATAGGAAATGTTGAGAATCTTGAGCATGAGTGCAGATCTGGTAAAGGAAGAGCCAACGGTCAGGATTGCTGGAGAGAGCCATGAAAAAGCTACAGCGCGATCGCTGCTTTGAGCCGGGGGCGTAGCTCCTCAACATAGTTTGCCCAACCAATTAGCATTGGTTGATGGTGCGTCAGCGTTTCTTGGTCAAGTGCCGCTGGGTTAAATTGAATCGGCTCCCCATCTAAATCACAGCAGGTCAACCCCGCCGCGATCGCCAATGCAATCGGGCCACATGTATCCCACAGCTTGACGCGGCGATTGAGATAAACATACATTCCCGCTTTCCCTTGAATCACCTCCAGCACTTTTAAGCCAAAACTGCCATGTGAGTGAAACGTCGCTCCTGGAATCTGTTGCAAAATCGTTTCGCCAAACTTTGTTTTGTCGCGTTTGCCAATCAAAATTGGGCAAAAAGTTGAAGTGAGCGGCAGCGCCACAATTTCAAGCGATTTAGGCGTGGATCCAGCACTTGCTTCATACAACCCCCAGCCTTTGCCACCCCAACAAAACCGATCGGTTTCAGGCGCATAAATCCAACCCGCGATCGGTTGATAATTTTCAAGTAACCCAACCATCACGGCATACTCTGTATTGCCTGCAATGAAGTCTTCGGTGCCATCCAACGGGTCAACACACCAGAGCCGCTTAAAAGACTCTGTGAACTGTAGGCGCGAGCCAGGATTTTCTTCCGTAATTAAGCCATCTGCCGGAAACAGTGATTGAATCACCTCTGTCAAACGGCGATCGAGCGCGGCATCAACACTGGTTACGTAATCCCCTGGCCCTTTTTGAGCAATTTCAAAACTACCTTTCATTTGCTCAATAATGGTACGGCAACCAAAGATGGCATCGCGCATCTGCTGCTCGTCTTGATCCAAAATGGGAGTCATAAATCGCCCAACTCACTGCCAAACATTTACGTGGTTTTATATTGAGAAGACAAATAGAAAGTGACCTGGGCTGCTTGGGAAAGAAGTCAACCAGGTAAAAACCCCAGTGAGACGCTGGACGAAACCTCTAAGTAAGTGGTGCGACTGAACACAAATTAGCAAGAGGGGTAATTGCACTGTAAAGCCTTTTCAAGTAAACATTTTCAGAAAACAGTAAATAACGCCTGGTAAAAGGCTGCTTTATCTCAACAGTACCCAAAATTATAAAGAAAGTTATCATTATCTTTACAGAGTGGAAAGTGTTCAGGCGATCGCTCTTCATCAATCAGGGCAGCGAAATCAGTTGAGCGATCGCCTAAACAACAAAAAACGGGTTAACCACCTCGGCTAACCCGTTAGTCTGGGAACGCTCAGAGGAACTACTTTTGCAGAACCAACTTCACGTTTGCGTTTTGCAGACCTGGGCGCTTAACTTCAGCCAGAGTCTTGTTTACAGCGTACTTCTGGTTGATCGAGTTGATCAGTTCGGTTTGGTTGTGCTTCTTAGCAACACCCCAGAGGTCAGCAATGAGGTCAAAAGTGCCATCAGCATTGCGAGACCAACCTAAATCATATTCGCCTTCCAGAACGGCAACGATGTCAGCCCGAACACGCTGGCCATTATAGCCACGGACGTCTGCTTCGTTCTTAACCGAGATACCCAGATCGCGGAGGGACTGCTTCAGGATTTCAGCTTCGGTGATCTTGGTACGCAGGGTGCTAAAGTGAGACATTAGGATTTCCTCCTGTAGAGACTTGAGAACAACGTTTTTGAGAATCGGAAGTTTGGTTTATAGCTGGCGCAAAAAGTAAAACCTTTGCATCTTAAGCTAGTCACCTATTTAGTTGCTGCTAGCAGTTGCTAGCCTTTCCTCCTGTGGGAAGCAGGAGAAAGCTTTTAGAACTCCAATCGCTGATATTCAGCAACTGAAGCCGCTGCCGGCCTGGCTCGTTGACGGGCCCAATCGCGCAGGGCCGTCACTTGCTCTGTCATCGTCTTCGACAGAGGCAGCGTTGACTTGATGGCAGCAATGATATCGAGTTGAGTAAATTCGCGATCTTGGGCGAAAGCGTCATACATTGCTGCAATCAAAGCTTGTTCAATTTCAGCTCCAGAGTAACCATCGCAAACGTTAGCGAGCTGATCTAAATCAAAGCGGGCGATTTCACGTCGGCGCTTTTGTAAATGAATTCTGAAAATATCTTTGCGCTCTTCAGCCGTTGGCAAATCAACAAAGAAGATCTCGTCAAACCGACCTTTGCGGAGAAACTCGCCAGGGAGACGCTCTACTCGGTTTGCAGTTGCCATCACAAAGACAGGAGAAGTCTTTTCCTGCATCCAGGTCAAAAACGAACCGAAGATCCGACTTGAAGTACCTCCGTCCGAGTCAGCCGAACCTGCACTGCCTGCAAACGCCTTATCAATTTCATCAATGAAGAGGATCGCAGGAGAAATCGACTCAGCCGTCTTGAGAGCGTTGCGCAGGTTTGCCTCCGATCGCCCCACCATAGAGCCGTCATAAACTCGACCCATATCCAGACGTAGCAGTGGCAGCCCCCACAAACGCGCTGTGGTTTTTGCAATCAGCGACTTTCCGCAACCGGGAACACCTAAGATCAGCATCCCTTTAGGCTGAGGCAAGCCATACTCTCTCGCCCGCTCGGTAAAAGCGTTAGAACGTTGCACTAACCAGCGCTTAAGCTCCTCTAGACCACCGACTGACTCAATGGTTTCATCTTCTTCGATGTATTCTAAAATGCCGTTACGCCGAATTAGTTGCTTCTTCTCAGAGAGAACAACGTCAACTTCTTCTTCTGTAAGACGACCTGCTGTCACCTGAGCCTTACGATAAACCTTATCTGCTTCATCACGCGTCAGACCTAAGGCTGCTTTTAGTAGCTTTTCTCGTCCTTCGGTAGAGAGACGCCGACTCCGCGCTTGTTCAAGATGGAACGTGAGCACCTGATTCAGCTCTGACATATTCGGTAGAGCAAAATCAATCACAGCAACTTCTTTCTCAAGCTCAATCGGAATTTGCTGCAAAGGAGACATCAGCACAATCGCCTTTTGAGTGCCCTTAAAGCTTGCGATCGCATCTCGCAACCAACGAGTCACCTCAGCATTATCGATAAAGGGGTGCAAATCCTTAAAGATAAAGATGCCAGGCTCTCTCTGACGCATAACCCACTCAATTGCGGGCTGAGGAGAAACAGTGCTGTGCTGAGTCACACTGCGAGGCTGACCGTACTCAACGATGCCATGCGTAACTGTCCAAACAAACACCCGACGCTGAGGCCGCTGTTGAGACGCAATTGTTGCGATCGCCTGCTCTGCTCGCTCCTCCTCTGAAGTCACTAAATAAATCAGAGGATATTGGGCTTGAACTAGTACATTTAGCTCTTCTTGCATAAACAAAACTGCTCCGACTAGCGTGAATACCAAACCCAAATTTCAGAGAACTTAGGCAAAGCGATACATCGTAACAAACCAACCAAAAGCGAAAGCTTTAAACTAACAAGGGACTAAATTGTCTTCCCCTTGAGCATTCGCTGTTACAGCACCCACACCAACAACACTAAGGGAAAGCTCTTCTACGTCTTCTTGAATGTGAGCGCTTAAACGATTGCTCAGGGAATGAAGATCGCCATCACGGACAACAACTGAACTAGAGCAGTCGGGGCAAGAGTAAACTCGATGCGCATGTCCATGAACGGTTTCTGAACTTTCAACCAACTCGGCGTTGGCTAGGTAAAACTCGATTGCCTTTTGGGCTAAATCGGTCATCGTCGCTGAGTCAACGGCTGCCCTGACTTTGAGCTGTCTGTGTAACTCGTGCGGAAGATAAAGTGTAACCTTCTGTTTTTCTTGCATAGAACTCTCAGTTTTCGTACCCGGGTATGGATAAAGAGTAAAGGCTGCAATGGAGGATGTCAAGACAGAAAAGCGTTTTGACGTCAATTTCGTTACATTGCTTAACAAGCGCCTTTAACTCTAGGGCTGGCTTCTACCTAAAGCACGAAACCTTAAGCGATATTGGGTGGAATTGAGTTGGGCGATCGCTGGTTCAAAAATGTACTTTCTACGAGCGCTTGAATGTCACTGCGTTGAATCTCGGTGCCAGTCGTTAAGTTGCCGGGTGTTTCAAAGAAGATGGTGCTATCGACAACATCCATGGCCAGCATTTGAAACAGAATGTGGATGGTTGGAATCGGCAGCGCAATTAAATTTGGGTCTTGCATTGGATAGGGACTTTGACTGGTATCCTGTAAAGAAGGGAATGCATAGACTACCGTCTTCTCTACTTCAGGTTGGGTGTTGTTACTTAAAGTTGTGATGACCCAGTCCTGATCCAGAGTTTGCACAATGTAATACTGAGAGTGACGCAGCTGCTCAGCTAAGTGCTTAAGTGCAGGGGCGATCAGAGACACATAGGCGATCGTGTTTTCGTCGTCTGGAGCGTCTTCAATGAGCGTCTTGACCTGTTCTTCTAAGTCCATTGTTTATTCTAATTCATTAAATTTTGATAGGAACTTCATTCTAGACGTTGAATCTGGATGTCAAAAGCTGGACGCGTAGAGTGAATGTTGCCACAATTAGTTAGCAAGTAGTGATTAATTGCCTGAAAAGTTCACTTTTAGCATTGTTAGGCAAGGGTGACCGTTGAATCAGACTCTCGACACAGTAAGAGAAACGACGCAAACCACGGACGCAGTTTTACCTCTGCTGCTCGAGGAGTTGCGCGTCGCAACAAAAGCTTCCGATCGCGATTGTCAGGCCGTTGCTAGTCGCCTACTGCAAGAAGTGACTCGCATCTGTTCTGAAAGCAAGCGCATTCAAGCATCGGGTGACGTTCAAGCTTGGGCGACGACTTTAGCAAAGCATCGGCTTCAACAATGCCTGCGTTACTACAAACTCGGCTCTCGCCGGGGGCGCATTGAGCTGCACAGTACTTTGAGTGCTGTCGTTTATCGCTATATTACGCCTTCCCAGATGCAGGCAAGTTATCAGGCTCGACTAACCTTAATCGAAGATTTCTTGCAAGGCTTTTATATGGAGACGCTCAATGCGTTTCGGCGTGAGATGCAACTTCAGCCAAATTACCAGCCCCGTACGCTGCTGGAGTTGGCTGAGTATATGTCTTTTACCGAGCGCTATGGCAAACGGCGCATTCCTCTACCCGGTCAGCGCAACCAACAGTTAATTATTTTGCGGGCGCAGACCTTCTCCCAGCAGCAGCCAGGGGATGCCCTGGTCGATATGGAGCGAGCTGCTGAGGGGGTTTCCGGTGAAGGTGAAACCTCTTGGAATGCTGCCTCAATGCAACAGGTGCGCGAGCAAATGGTTGCCCATGAGCCAGAGCCGACCGAAGATACGCTGCGCCAAACCGTCATCAATGAGTTGATGAATTATTTAGAAGAGCGGAAGCAGAGTGATTGTGCTGATTACTTTGCGCTGCGTCTGCAAGATTTGCCCGCTCATGAGATCGAAGTGATCTTGGGTTTAACCGCTCGCCAGCGCGACTATTTACAGCAGCGCTTCAAATATCATCTAATTCGGTTTGCGCTTTCGCATCGGTGGGAGCTGGTGCACCAGTGGCTAGAGGCTGATCTGGAGCATAATTTGGGTTTAACTCCGCATCAGTGGCAGAATTATCGTGCGAAGTTGACCCTCCACCAGCAAAAATTGCTCGACTTAAAGCAAGACAAGGTTGCAGATGGGGCGATCGCTCAGCACTTGGGCTGCACAGTCAACCAGGTGCAAAAGCAATGGTTCAAATTATTAGAGCAAGCCTGGGAAATTCGTAACTCGATAGTGTCCGGAGCAAACGAATCGACTGATGAATAGAGGTTTAGAACCATGAATGGTGAATCAGAAGCTCTACAGAGAACCTTTCTCAAGTTGCTGCAAGAACTGATTCCAAACGCCTCCCCTGCGGATGCTGAGGCAATTCGTCAGGGGCTTGAGTCAGGAAAGGTTCCCGGCGATGACTCGTCTGGGGTCCCCCATGATTCATTCACCCCGCAGGTGCAGCAGCTTAGAGCGAATGACCCAACTATATCCATCAGCGCATCTTGTGATTCGGAGGCGTTTTCCAATCAAAGAAAATCGTCACATGACCTTGGAGAGTTACCTGCTGTGCAAGATCGTTTTCATGCCCTGTTGAAACGTCGTCTAGAAGCTGAAATTCAGCTTAATCCTCCTCTCTTCCCCTGGGAAGCAGAACTGCACGACTATGACGCGAGTGATGCAGGCTTTGCCCACGCGGCTTATGCAGCCGAAACCCCAGTTCCGGTTTCCCGTTCTCGGGTGCCAGCAGGGTTGTGGCTGAGCCAACTTCAGTCGTTTAACCTGCCAGTTGCATTACCAGACGCAGTACTGGCGAAACTGTTCCGGCGTTGCCAAACAGCAATTCGCTCCTCTATGCGAGAAGGAACCAAATTGGTTCATGCCGTAGAAGAGCTATTTCCTGAGCGCGAGCAGGTGTTGAACTATCTGGCCGGGTTAGTCTTAACTGCCCCTGCCCGATCGCCTGCGACCGCACCTGCTGATGCCCACTCATTGCAAAATTACGAAGCAGCCGAGCCAGCACAACAGATGGTTCTGTCGTTGTTGGCAGCCCGCGAAATTTTAGCCGCGTTGACGTTGGCGGTTGCCCCCCAACAGCCGGTTGAGCGAGAGTGGCTGACTGATCTCGGTGCGTTACGTTTAACGGTGAGCTACCATCCAGAGCAATCAAATCGCCTACGTGTCGAAGGGCATTTACCAATGGGCGGCGCACTCCTCTTACGAGGGGGAGCTGTTGAAGCGTCTGCCCATCGCGAGAATGCGGGTTTCTTAAGTGTTGAGCTAGGAGACGTCGCGATCGCTGAGTCTTATGAGCTGGAAGTTGCACTAACAGACACGCAAGAAGCCCCGCTTGTGTTTGCTATTAAGCTGAGCTAAAAGAAGTCAGGGTTAGCTATCCCAGATAAATAGGTGACGTTCGAAGCAACCAGTAACTCGTTTATTGGTTGCTTTGTTTTGACCGTGCCTTTGCTGTGGGCAGTTTAGCCAGCCTATGGTTAGGATAGCTATGAATTTGTCTTCTTTTCTAGCAAATATGTCTGGTAGTACCAATATCCGTCAGTGGCGATCGCTGCCCTTGGTGCGGCAGGTCGTGCGCCGAGTCGAGGCAACCCCGCTTGAAGCCCCAGAAAACTCGATTGCGCTGCGGGCGCTGGCGCAGGCCATGGTGACAGTGGGGATCATCGCCCTGGATGTTGCGGCTGGAAGTGATGAAAAGCTCAGTTATTGGGCGGTGCCATTGAGCATTGCCGGGGCAATTTTAAGTTACTACCGACGTCGCAAACGCAATGTTGCCGTGAAATTTGTGCTGGCAATCATGATGCTGCTGGCACTTTTTTCATTTTTTGCGGGGTTGCGGAGTGCGACCAACGACACCCGTCTCGTTCTCGCAGAACTGTTGGTGCGGCTCCAAGTGTTGCACACGTTTGATTTGCCTCGGCGCAAAGACCTGGGCTACTCAATGGTGATCGGTCTGATTTTGATTGGGGTCGCGTGTACTCTAAGTCAAACAATGGTGTTTGGGCTGTTTTTGCTCGCTTTCTTGGCGATCGCCCTGCCCGTTCTGGTGCTGGACTATCGATCGCGGCTGGGGTTAGAAGGGCCAACGGTGCGATCGCCCTTTCGGCAGGTGGGCTTGTCACCCAAGCAACTCGGTCTCTTCTTGCTGGTCATCTTGTCTTTGGGGCTGACGATTTTTGCGATGATGCCGCGCTTACCGGGCTATCAACTGCGGACTTTTCCGGTCAGTTCTCAAATTGACACCCCGCAAGGTTTTGATAATAGCCAGATCATCAATCCGGGCTACGTCCGCAATGGCAATCCGAATAGTCAGGGATCGGGTGCAGGGGGGGTAGGTGAGCAGGGGCTAGAACCGGGTGAACTCGATTCAGAGTTTTATTACGGTTTTAATACTCGCATGAATCAAAATTTGCGAGGTCAGATGCAGCCGAAAGTCGTGATGCGGGTGCGATCGCAGGCAGAAGGCTACTGGCGCGTCCTGGCTTTTGATCGCTACCTTGGTCAAGGCTGGGAAATCTCGCGAAATAAAGAATCCAAAACGGTTAGTCGCCCCCCCTGGTTGTATCAGTTCTTCTTACCGCGTCCGGTGATCGCATCTCGCACTAAAGAAGTGGTGCAGACTTACACGATTACAACTGAATTGCCCAACATTATTCCTGCATTGCCGCAGCCCAAAGAATTGTTCTTCCCCACGGTGCAGGTTGGGATCGACCCGGAAGGAAACTTGCGATCGCCGCTGGGTTTGCGGGAGGGCTTAACCTATACAGTAATTTCAGAGGTGCCTTACCGCGATCGCACCCGGTTAGCCAAAGCGCCGACAAAGTATTCCAAGCCAATTCAAAAGCACTACCTGGAGGTGCCCGCAAAGATTCGCGAACGGGTGCGTCAACAGGCAGAAGCGCTACTGGCAAAGTCAGAAAAACCACTGACCAATCCTTATGAGAAGGCACTATTTTTGGCCCAAGCCATCAAGCAAAACTACGCGATTCAGCCTGATATGGGCTACCTGGGAAAAAATGAGGACTTAGTTGAGGCTTTCTTATTTAAGTTCAAAGGGGGCTATCCCGATCATTTTTCGACTACCTTGACGATCATGCTGCGATCGCTGGGAATTCCGGCGCGGCTGGCAGTCGGCTTTGCTCCTGGCGAGTTCAACCCGTTTACGGGGCTGTATGTCGTGCGAAATACCGATGCTTATGCGGTAACTGAGGTGTACTTTCCCAAGTATGGTTGGTTTGCGTTTGATCCGATTCCGGGGCATGAGTTAATTCCCCCGTCGATTGAAGAAGACCAAACCTTTACAGTGTTGCGACAGTTTTGGAATTGGGTTGCAGGTTGGCTGCCATCGCCTGTCTCAAGTGCGTTGGGTCGCTTCTTTGGCACCGTGTTTGGATGGGTCGCCAACGTCATTGGTTGGTTTGTCAATCTATTTTCGCAAGGCTGGGTCGGACTGTTGATTGCCCTGTTAGTGATGGCGATCGCAGGACTGATTGGATGGCTGCTTTCCTTACTCTGGCTAAACTGGCGACATCAACGGCGGTTAGCCGCACTACCCCCAATGGAGCGTTTGTACCAGCAAATGTTGGGTTGGTTGGCACAGCAGGGTATGCCTAAGCCAGCAGCCCAAACTCCGTTGGAATATGCTAGTGACCTGCAGTCAAGACAACCAGGCGATCGCACCGAGCGTGTCTCAACCATCTCTGAAGCGTACGTGCGCTGGCGTTATGGTGGCGAAAACCCTGATCTGGGCGGGTTGCAGCAGCAATTGAAAGCGTTGACTCGGCAAAAATCGCTCCGCCGAAAATGAGCTTCTAAGGTGTCACCAACACTTTAGTCGGGACCGATTGTTTGCCTGTTAAAAAGTAAGCTTCGATCGAGCCCTTGCCCTTGATTCTCACGATGCCACGCGGTTCAAACGTGTAGCGATCGCGGAGGGCTTCGTAAGTCGCCTGAGTGACTTGAATTTTACCCGCGACTCCATGCGACTCCATGCGACTCGCCACATTAACGGTGTCGCCCCACAAGTCATAAATAAACTTCTTAGTGCCAATCACACCTGCTACAACTGGGCCAGTGTTGATCCCAATCCGCAGGCGGCACTGGTAGTCATAGCGCTGGTTAAACCGCTCGATCTCAACTTGCATGGCTAGAGCCATTTCGGCGATCGCTTCGGCATGGTCTGCTCTTGGCTTTGGCAGGCCACCCGCCACCATGTAAGCATCACCAATCGTCTTAATCTTTTCTAATCCATACTTTTCAGTCAGTTGATCAAAGGCTGAAAAAATTTCGTTTAATAAAACAATTAATTCATTTGGGGGAAGTTGCTCGGCTAATTGGGTAAAGTCCACCAAATCTGCAAAGAGAATCGTGACGGAGGCAAACCCATCCGCGATGCGTTCATCCCCAATTTTGAGCCGCTCGGCGATCGGGCTGGGCAGAATGTTGAGTAATAAACCTTCTGATTTTTCTTTTTCAACGGTTAACTCGTGGTTAGTGGCTTGCAGTTGTCGCGTTCGTTCATACACGCGTAACTCTAGCTCTTGTGAGGTCTGACGCAGCCGCCCGATCACGATCGCGATACCCGCTAAACCCAACCACGAGAGCGCCAGCAAGGTGAAAAATGTATTGCGTAACCCCGCATTGGTTTGCGCTACAAACTTGTCCAGCGGCGTAATGATTTCAAGTACGCCACGCACATCGCCCACTTTCCAATCACGCTTTGGGCTGTCGGACAGGGCGTTATGGCACTCTACACAGGTCTGCTTCATGATGTCAGCCTGGGCATAGCGAAGCGCTGGCTTACCTTGAATTGACACAAACTGAACGAAGGGTTGGTCTGGGTTTGCCCTTAGTGCTTTGAGTGCGGTTCGCTCGTAGTCATCGCGTGGACCACCTTCCTTTTGCCGTTGCGGAAACGGATAGTCGCTGTATAACCGCATTGACATGCCATTATCATTGCTGCTGATGCGATGGCCCAACTCAATCAGGTAGACGGCAGGTAAGGGAAACTCCTTTGAATCGCCTGATATATCTGATCCGATCGCAACTCCCTCAATTTTCTTTAACCGATCAACGACAGCACTACTGTAAAGCGTGCGAGCTTCCTCCATGGTGCGAGCGTAGAGCGCCGCATTACTGATTGCCTGCGATCGCATCAGGTTGGTTGAAAGTTGTGCCATATTCCACAATGCCCCTGCAACTCCGGCACAGAGCAACAAGGTCAACACGAGAATTGTGCGTCGATTGAGCAACCCTAACCCAGGCTCAACCACTCGTTGAATGAGTGAACGCCACCATTGAGGGACAGGCGTTGGTTTCATGGTCAAGTCTCCTACCAGTTGCTAAAAAACGAATCACCCTGGTTAGATACACGAGCCTCGCCCCCAAATAGGAATCGATCATCGCATTTGCTGTCTTATTTGTATACGAATATTTTCCTTATACAGATGTCAACTCACCATCAGGACACTTTCACTTTCGCAAAACCGAGGTAGTAAGACTCAGTTTTCCCCCTCAGATGTTTGCTGCTGTATGCGTGTCGTAAATTCTGCTTCGGTCAAACGCTCAACGGCTCGACCCGGTTCAAAGCATTGCGCCAGATAAGCCAGGTTTTGCTCTAATTGGCCTGTGCTAGGATCAAGCACGAGTACGTCCATACCGCCATCGGGGGTAGCGACGACCTTGACGAGGCGATCGTCGATCGCAAAATACCAGGGAAATCCAGCTTTGTTATCGCTCATAGCTTTTTGGGGTTGGCAGCAGTTAGACCTCTGTTTGTATTCTGTAGCAAGCACCACGGTTCTGCGGCAAAAAATTTCTTAGGTTAGTAAATCACCTGGAGTCTGTGCAGACTCAAAAGTGTGGGGAGTTGATCAGGTTCGGCCTTATACACATCACCAATTTGGAATTGGGTCAACTTTATTGTTTTTTTCGAATGAAGCATTTATCGCGTCGCAAAACGCTTGCTATCTGCGTGTTTGGCTCGGTTACCTGTGTGGCATTTGGACTTGGCTACCTCTACTTGCAGATGAATCGGCACCAGTGGTGTGTGCACTTTGCCTCTGATACCAGTCAAGAAGTCACGTATAGCCGTGGGTGCATCAGTCCTAACCGCTTTAAAAAATGGGTCATCACTTCTTGATTGGCAAGTTTTTACTAGAGTAGTTCATGTTTTCTTAATGGGTTGAACCGGGGAAGCCAGGGGCGATCGCCTAAACACCAACGTTTCAGGCTGTGAACATATTTAAAGAATTGCCTTAAAGCTGCAAACCCTCGATATTCTCCTCAAATTTGGTCACAAAGACGCATAGAATATCTTGTGGGTTATTGATTGATTTGCTAGGAGCAACTTATGCCGCTTGCGGTAGGCGTGATTCAGACAAATGGGTTTCCTCCGGTGATTGCAGCGGCAGACGCAATGGTGAAATCGGGGCGAGTCACTCTTGTCTATTTTGGTTTAGCAGAGCGAGCAGAGTTTTTAGTGGCAGTGAGGGGTCCTACGGCAGAAGTGCGGCAAGCCGTCGCAGCGGGAATTCAAGCGGCTCAAGCAACGCCTCCGGGTGACAGACTGGTTTCACACTATATCGTGCCTAATCCCCCCGAAAACGTGGAATCGGTCATGCCAATCGACTTTACACCTCTAGTCGATGCCTTTCGATTTTAGGTAGCGTTTGTAGCGAGCAAGTTGTTTATTCATGCAGGTTAACGAGGAGAATTAGGAATGCCGAAGGCGGTTGGTTCTATTGAAACGAAGGGTTTTCCGGCAGTATTGGCAGCGGCTGATGCAATGGTCAAAGCGGGTCGAATTACGCTGGTTGGATATATTCGCGCAGGTAGTGCTCGATTTACCGTCAACATCCGGGGCGATGTCTCGGAAGTGAAACGAGCAGTTGAAGCAGGGGTGGAAGCGGCTTCTAACGTTGAGGGTGGCACAGTTGAGACCTGGGTAATTATCCCCAACCCGCACGAAAACGTTGAAGTTGTGCTGCCAATTGGTTACACGGATGAGGTTGAGCGCTTCCGTAATGCAGTTGAAGGGCGAGTGCTAGGCCCCGCCAGTGGCGCTTAAGGGTTAGGGATTAAATAGAACGCAATCTTTGCGCAGGGCTTGGGCATTGCCAAACCTACATAGCAAGGAATTGGTTCATGTTATTTAATGAGAAAAATAAGCTTGCCCCGATCGCCCGTTAGAGGTCGGGGCAGTTTTTTTAACCAAAGGTCGAGCCATTCCAGCCCCACATTGCGCCTTTTGCATCGGCAAACTCAATGTAGATTCGGTTGGTTGGCACGTTGAGCGAGTCACTGATTTGTTGACAAAAATCCTGGCTCATGGCTTTTGTTTGAGCCGGGGTCATGGAACCAACGCTTTTAACCTCAACGTAGGCGGTTGGGTCCGTTGTGCCGCCAAAAGTCATGGGGACATCGGCTTCAAACGCAGTCATTACGTAAGACTCTGGTTTGCCTGTATGCTTGGCCAGGCTACTCGACAACTGCTTCAATAAACCACCCACCTCAAGGTCGGCTGTTTGGGGCACTGAGGTCTGCACTTTAATCAGTGGCATGTTTGAAACTCCTGAGCAATACAGGATTTAGCATACTGGAAGGTGCCCGCGATCGCAGCGTTACTTCGCCATTGCCAACGGTGGATGCTTCTCAGAGATTTGGGCAACCTGTCTAGAAATGTCTGGGTTGTAGATTCTCAAATAATTCCAGTAGTTAGCGAAGACCGATTTAACGTAACCCCGCGTTTCTTGATAGGGAATCTTTTCGACAAACTCATCGACATCGACCCCGGCTCTTTCCCGTACCCAACGAGCCACTGCGCCTGGCCCAGCATTGTAGCTAGCCACAGCCAACATGGAGTTGTTGTTGTACTCGCGATGGGTGTAGTCGAGATACCACGTGCCCAGCTTGATGTTGTCTTCGGGGTGATTCAGCCGATAGTTCTTAAACTGAATCTGTTTTGCCACCCAGTCCGCCGTATCTGGCATCACCTGCATTAAACCCACGGCTCCCGCTGATGAGCGGATCCCAGCCATAAAGCGAGACTCTTGTCGAATCAACGCTGTAACCAATAGGGGATTGAGTCGCCGTTCTTGTGACCAACTTTCAATCGGATCAAGATACGGGAAAGGGTAGAGCGACTCCCAATAGGCGCGTTGGCGTTTGAGGGCTTGATACTGCTCCTGTTCTTCTGGCTTTTCACGCTGGCTTAAAAAAGAGAGCATGAACATGCCATCTAAATAATCACCGACCCCAATTCGCAACACGCCATCGGTGAACTGTTCGGCAACGGCTGGGTTAGCTGGATCCTTAAATTCCACCTGCCACAGCTCCCAGGCATCTCGGTCTTGCCCCAGCCGAAACAGCTCCTTGAGTATGTCAGAGCCAACCGGGAGATCAGGCCGATTTAAAGGACGGTTTACAGCTGGGTTGAGGTCACGTACCGTATCAAAATCGCCGACCTGCCAGCCCAAACGCGTCGCCGATCGCCACGCATAATAGGACTCAGGGTAGCGGCGCAACACTTGCTCATAGGCTTTGCGGGCTTGCTGTTCTTGGCGCATTTGCTCAGACCACTTACCCATCCAGTAAGCGGCCATGGGCGCGTACTCACTTTCGCCATTGTCGGCAACGATCCCTTCTGCCCAGCGATAGGCCGACTTGTAATTCTTTTCGGCGGCGCTCCTTTGAGCCACTTTCCAGCGGTACTCTGCTGCTGAGTTAGACTTACCATAACGATTCAGCAAACTCTTGCGAGCTTCTTGGGCTTCTTTACCTTTGCCTTGTTGTTCTAACAGATTGGCTTTATCAAACAGCGCCTCACCCGCCCGATCAGGAAACCGACGAATCACCTGATCCAAATAGCCGATCGCGGTCGTTGGTTCCGCCAGCCGCGATAGACGTAGCAGGGCTAAAGCGGTTTCGTCACTTTCAGGAAACGCCTGAATCATGTTTTGATACGCGACTTTCGCCCCTTCCCGATTGCCCAGCTGAAAGCCGCGTGCGATCCGATAGGCGTTGCGTGACGAGGGCGACGAACGGGCATAGGCCTCACCCGCTTTGCCGTAGAGCTGTTTCTCCCAGTAGCCAAAGGCGATCGCTTCCCAGTCTTCTGGTTTCAGCCCTGACCCATGCTCCTTAACCAGAGCATCGAGAAAATCGGTATAGCCTGAGAGGTAGTGACCGTGACGGGCAATTAACAGCTTCAGCCCTCGGTTTTTAGGATTCTTTTTTAGCCCCTTTTGAGCCAAAGCCACGGTTTGGGGATGCGCCGGAAACTGGGCGATCGCTTGCTCCGTCTGCCCCAGTTTGATCAGACCTTCAGCCGTTACCGGATTGTCAGGATATTGATTGACTAACGCCTGCCAGGTTTCTTTAGCTTTGGCGCGATCGCCTGTTTGCTCATAGGCAACCGCCCGATTCCGCAGAATATGGCCTCCCAGCAGAGGATAGGTGGTTTCGAGATTCTCTAACCACTTCAAAGCTTGCTTGGGGCGGTCTTGTCGCAGCAACTCAGCCGCTAACAGATAACGAGCGCGATCGCGCTCAACTGAAGCGTTCCCCTGAGCCAGCGCTTCCAATCTTTGCAGCCGCTCCTCTGAACTGAGCCGATCCAACGCGATGGATTGCGAGTCTGAAGTGGGCGGCTGTTGCTCGCCGACCAAGGGAAGCGGCGACTGCCCCTGACTCATTCTGAAGCCGGTTTTGACGCCTGCCCCAATCAGCAGCACGCAGAGACCTGCCCCAACAACGAGGGCGGTCTGTGTCATTGCATGTTTTAGCATCGCCATTGGCTCAACCTAACCCAATTAACCGCAGAGTCTAGCATTTTTAAATTAAAGTGGTGCACCGTTCTAATCTCCTCCCAGAGAGGAATTAGCACAGCTTTGTTTTAGAAACAATGCGGGTTTTCTTGCGATCGCCCTCTGACAATTCTTCCCCGGCTTGCAACCGCGTGGCATTGCTTTGAAGTACGGTTGCTGCTCCCTGATCCCCCATTTGTAACGCGGTTTTGGCAGCAGTTTGCAGCATGGTGGCAGCAGCTTGGCGATCGCCTTCTTTGAGTTTGGCTTCGGCGATCTGCGTTTGCCGATATTTTGCCAGCGCCAGGATGTGTTGCTGCACCTGGGGATTGAGTTGAGGCTGAATGCCGTTTTGATAGTGAGTCGCGATTGGCAGCGAGTCAGAGAGAATTTGTTCTTTGCCCGTGAGTGGGTCATCGTAGCGAACTTGGAGATGGGCAATCACCTGATCGCCTTCTGGCATCTGGCCCAGGTACAGGTTGGCTAACACAATGCGTGGAATATCGGTCATCAAGTCGCCCAACCGGACGATCGCCTGTGTACCTTGCTGCGTCACGGGTAGTTCGATCGTGTCGGGGGCGACCTGGGCGACAGGTTTTAGCTCAGCCAACCGCACCCCTGGGGCGCAGGTAATGAGGAGGTGGGCATTGGTCAACCCGATCGCCTGGACTCGCTCAAACAACTCGCTAAACTTGCCAACCGCATCTTCAGGGCGCTCAATGTAGGTGAGATTGCCGCCACCTGCGTCGGCAATTTGCTCCAACACGTCCTGGTTCCAATGGTTGCCGAAGCCGAGGGTGTTAACGGTCAGGTTGTAGTCAGTCGCTAGACCTGCCAGCTTTAAGCAGCGATCGTTGTCGCCGTGTTCATTCTCGCCATCGGTCAACAGCAAGGCTTGAGAGATTGAGTCTTTTTTGCCCTTTGCCAGTTCTTCAATCCCCAGGCGCAAGCCTTCGTCGATCGCGGTGCCGCCACCCGCTTTTAATTGGTTGATCTGCAACTTGGCACTGGCAGGGTTGTCAATCACCTGATTGGGGATGAGAACTTTCGCTTTATGGTCAAAGCCGATCAGGGTCAGGCGATCGCCCAGAGCAAGCCGATCAACCAGTCGATTCGCGGCTTCTTTGACAGTCTCAAGCGGTTTACCACCCATTGAGCCACTGTGATCCAAAATCAAGCAGAGGTTGAGGGGCACATTCCGCCCGCTGCTTTCTGGAATGGCTGAAACGGCGATCGATAACTGTCGCTGGCTGACCGATTTTGTCGCATCGACCCCACCATCACTGAGCGTCGCCTGCAAACCAACTCTCATTCTCTTTACTCCCAATGAATCGCATATCGGGCTGCACTGAATTATTCAAACTAACAAGCAGAGAATTCGTAAATTTGTAGCAGTATCAAATAAATTTTCAAAAATTCTGCTTAGGTTGCGTAGAGTCTGTCTGTCCCAAGCATAGATGAGACACCTAGATGCATTCAAAAGGTTCTATGCACGGCTGTCTCTATAATCTCAGGAATCTTACAAAATTCCTACAGACACCTTTTAATTAGCATAGCCTTTCGCCTTTGAGGTGAATCCTATTGCAGCCTTACACCCCCTCTGATATTACGGAAACCCGTCCATCTCCGTCATAAGCTCCAGGCTCACGTTACTATGAATAAACAGTGCCCTTCTGGCTGAATCTGTTTCGAGAAACACGTGCTATGGAAACACCCATCAGAGCTGCTCAGTCTGCCTACTATTACGGCGAAACTTACTATCGCACCCCCCCGCCAGATCTTCCCTCGCTTTTGTTAAAGGAGCGCATCATTTATCTGGGTTTGCCGCTGGTTTCCTCAGATGATTTTAAGCGCCAGTTAGGGGTAGACGTGACAAAGCTAATTATCGCTCAGTTGCTCTATCTTCAATTTGCCGATCCTGAGAAGCCAATCTTCTTCTACATCAACTCGACAGGTACATCCTGGTATACGGGTGATGCGATCGGGCAAGAAACAGAAGCCTTTGCCATTTGCGACACGATCAATTATGTCAAACCACCCGTTCACACGATTTGCATTGGTCAAGCGATGGGAACGGCGGCTATGATTCTCTCGGCAGGTACAAAGGGCTATCGAGCCAGTCTGCCCCACGCCACGATTGTGCTGAACCAACCGCGTATGGGGATGGGCCGTAGTCAAGCCACCGATATTCAAATTCGTGCGAAGGAAGTCTTAGAAAACAAGGCGGCTATGCTCGATATTCTGTCCAAGAATACGGGGCAGGCACCTGAGAAAATTTCTAAAGATACCGATCGCATGTTCTACATGACCCCGCAGCAGGCCAAAGAATACGGCTTAATCGATCGCGTGCTAGAAAGCGCGAAAGATCTGCCGCTGCCGCTGCCCGCTGGTGTTTCATAAACAATAGGTAAGCCCTGTGGACGAAATTTTACGTGTGCCGTACAACGTTCCTGGTAGCCCCTATTGGCAGTGGATCAGCATTTACACGCGGATGAGCCAGGAACGGATTGTTTTTATCAACCAGCCGATTACATCGGGGTTAGCCAACTCGATTCTGTCGGCGCTGCTTTATCTCGACTCTGAAGATCAGTCAAAGCCGATCTATCTCTATATCAACTCTTTGGGCGACCCCGTGTTGGCCGGGATGGCAAATGAAGGCGCTGGCATGATGTCGGTGGCAGCAGGTCTGGCCATCTATGACACGATGCAGCATGTCAAGTCAGAGCTGGTCACAATCTGCTTGGGGCAGGCGATCGGCATGGCTGCTTTACTGCTCTCTTCGGGCACCAAGGGCAAGCGGGGCTGTTTACCGCATTCAATGATTGCGCTTAACCATACGCTGACTGGCACCCAAGGGCAGGCGACGGATATTCAAGTCAATGCTGAAGAGGTGATTTCTAAGCGGCGGTTGGTGCTAGAGATCCTGTCTGAAAATACAGGGCAGCCAATCGAGCGCCTGACCAAAGATATGGATCGCACCTTCTACATGACCCCGCAAGAAGCCCAGGCCTACGGTTTGATTGATCGGGTTCTGCAAAGTAACAAAACTGCCAACCTGCCAACGGCTGCAATCTTGTAGCGATCGCTCCCATTCCGTTTAAGTTCAATTTTTTAGGAGATTTTTGCAATGCCGATTGGTGTTCCAAGCGTTCCCTATCGTCTTCCTGGTAGCCCCTATGAGCAATGGATTGGGATCTACGAGCGACTCTTTCGGGAACGGATTATTTTCCTCTCTGAAGAAGTAGATGACAACATCGCCAATGCGATCGTTGCCTACCTGCTTTACCTTGACTCTGACGACCAGAACAAACCAATCTACCTCTATATCAACTCTCCAGGTGGCTCGGTAACCGCAGGGATGGCGATTTACGACACGATGCAGCACATTAAGTCAGAGGTTGTGACGATCTGCGTTGGGTTGGCTGCTTCGATGGGCGCATTTTTGCTGGCTTCCGGTAGCAAAGGCAAGCGTTTAGCGCTGCCCCACGCTCGGATTATGATTCACCAACCGCTCGGTGGTAGCCGGGGGCAAGCGACGGACATTGAGATTGAAGCACGGGAGATTCTGCGAATTCGAGGTTTGCTGAACGAGATTTTGGCAGAGCGAACGGGGCAGCCCCTCGCAAAAATTGAGAAAGACACCGATCGCGACTACTTTATGTCGGCTCAAGAAGCAAAAGAGTATGGCCTGATCGACCAGGTGATCGAAAACGTCACTCAAGCTTAATCGATCGCAGGTGTTTAGCGTTTGGTTGCTTCCACTGAGGATGTTAAAGAGAATCGTGGGAGATGATGGATTTGAAAGCAGCGAGCTAAGCTCACAAGGCAAACCCTCTTTTCTGACTTTCCCGACTCTCCCTTCCCTTTTGGTGTCATCTCAGTGGAAGTTCGTCAATTTAATTGTGAGATGGCAGAATTCTATTCAATTGCCAACGTTAAATAAGCAATGGATCTGGCTGAAAGCTATCGCATTCTAAATCTAACTAAAGACGCCTCCTTTGAGGAAGTGAAAGCTGCCTATCGGCGATTGGCGCGGCAGTTTCATCCAGATGTGAATGCGGGCGATCGCGCCGCAACGGAACAGTTTATCCGAGTCAATCAGGCTTATAAAAAACTAACGGCTCACATGGTTGATTCACCCGCTGGGTCGTCTGGGTTTGCAGCAGCTACCCCCGCCAATGGGCAGGCGGCGAGTCAACCAAAGTCTACTTCTGGCACTGGCAAGAAAGTCACCTTTACCGTGAAGCAGCCCGCCTCACCACAGGCACGAGTGCAGTTTAACCCAGATCTATCTCCCTTAGAGCGACAACTTAAAGAGCAGTCTTACGCACGCTTGCAGGTGCTTTTAAAGACACAAAAACTGCCGCAGGCAATCGCTTTAGTTGAAGGTTTGGTGCAGCGAATTCCAAATGATCCCGAAGTTTTACAGTGGCAAGCGATCGCCTATCAACGTTGGGGGCGTCATTTAATTCAGCAGGGGCAACTTGAAAAAGCGCGCATTTATCTAAAGAAAGCTCTCCGCGCTGATCCCCACAATCGCACGCTTTGGGCTGAAGTTGAAAAGGATTTTCGCCGGATGGAGAAGGTTTATTAATTCGTAGCCTAAGTAACTTTTTCACTTCAAAATCTGGCATAAGTTTCAGCTAGAAACATTGAAAATTTGTATTGAATGGGTGCTGATCACCAGTGCTTTGATATTATGAAAATAGGGTCAATTAGCAATTGGCTTGTTTTAGTTGGTTTTATTCTTGCTGTCAGATTTTGTTAGCAAGTTACCCAATTTGAAATTGAATAATAAATTGCATTTTACCTGTTACGTAGGTTTATTCGTCTGGGTGTGTGACGAACGCTTTTCTAAAAAAGCGCACTGTCTTCAAGTTAAGCAATTTTAATTGCTGTAGTTGCACATTCTATCGAGCGTTGTGGGGTTTTTTTGGTGATTGCACTCACTTCCCGCCCTGCTAGGCGAGTCTGGAACACAGTTAGTTTTCCATCCACTCTCTACTTAGTTCCGATCCTCGACCTCTTGCTTGCAGAAATTCCTTCTCCCTGGCAAGCTGAATTGCGCCTGGGGCTGCAAGAGGCACTGGTGAATGCCGCAAAGCACGGTAACGCCTTAGATCCTCGTAAGAAAGTTTTCGTCCGGTTCTTGATTTCTTCAAATCAGTACTGGTGGATCATTTCTGATCAGGGATGTGGTTTCCGTCCGCCTCAGTGTTGCGGCTTGTATAAGGCAGAACATACTCATGAAGAACGTGAGTGTGGTCGTGGATTGTATATTCTCCATCAGATTTTTGATGAAGTAGAGTGGAACGAAAAAGGTACAGAGCTGCGCCTTTGCAAACAGATGCGGAGTTCTGAAAAGTCGCCTGCTGTGGTCTAGGTTAACGCACTGGGTGATGATCGGCTTGCTTCATTTGAGATATGAGGGTCATTTCCAAATATGGATTTTTGGAGAACCGCTTGACCCACTTTGGGTTTAGTGCGTTTCCTTACCAGAGTTACTTTTAAGCGAACGGCCTGATTTCGTTTGGTGCGGTAGGGGCAGGATCGCGAATTTTATCAATCCGCAAACTATACGAACGGATTGAGCAGACCCAATTGCACCCTGCCATGGATTGAACGGCAGCATTCACTGCTACCCAACATTGAACTGATTTAATTGCCGTTCTTTAGCTTGCGATCGCCGCTGCTCAGATTGAGCTACCACGAGATCGGGCGACGTTCCGGACGGGACTAAACATCTTCGAGAAAATGATAGGGTGGCAGCGGGTCGCTACACCGGATCTGCCAGTCAGCATAGTGCTGTTGTAATCGCGCGATCGCCATTTGTAATCGCTGGGGGGCGGCCTCAACTAGCAGGCAAACCTTACAAACCGATGCCTCTGGCGCAGATAACGGACGTAGTTTTCCAAGCTGAGCTAACAACTCAATCAAATCGCGCTGTTGGTGTTGTAGCTTGGCTTGTTCCTGGCTTTGTTGCTCATACAATCGCCGTTTTGCGAGAAAGTATTCCTTTCCCTTTAAATCGGGGGCGATCGCGGCCTTTTGTAAATCGGGGGGAGTCAGCTCAATCGTGTATTCCGCTTTGTTGGCGAGAGCTGTGAGCTGCTGCGTATAGCGATCGCAGTTTTCTGTTAAATGGGCTTGTAGGGCGGCAATCGATGGAAAGCAGGTGCCAAATCGAAGTGGCAATACCGTTGTTTGTTGAAATACCGATTGAATGATGTGGTCATGTTGCATCACCGCTTGCAGCAGCCGTTCATCACTTGTTTGTAAGGTTTCTAACGGCAAGTCTGGCTCAGCCACGGCGGCGATCGCCCCGACTTGCACAACTTCTAAACGGCTGTGGATTCCCGGTGGGAGATGCAGCGGTTGTTTGGGTAGCTGAACGAACGTGTAAACGTAAATCATCCCTAGCCACGAATCGGAAAGAACTCAAGACTCAAATGGAGATAAAGCGTGCCCGTTTGCCAGTCGGTTTGGCTGTTTTGATATTCAACAGAAACCCCATCGAAGAGGTAAGCCAGCTCCGGTGCGCCCAGGCAAACCTGTTGGCGCAGGGCAACTAAGAGGGTTGCCACATCACTTAATTGGATGTTAGCGGGAAGTTCTGCACTTTGAGCGATCGCCCAGGGACGCAATGTGCCAACCAGCGCCGAGGGAGCCTGACGTGTGGCTAAATCAAGGCTAAAATTGCCTGTTTCTGTTCGTAACTCAACCAGGGGCGCTAGCCGCAAGACGCCGCTTTGCCAGGGCTGAGGGGCAGGCATCACCTGAGCCGTTATGCCTCCGACTAAGGCCATGATGTCGTGGTTACTGCCAGTCAGCGTCCACAACAGGCGCGGCAACAACTCACCAACACTTTCAGCTTGCACGAAGCACAGCCTTAGAGGTGCTTCACCATAAATGCGATCAGCGGCATCATAGGCGGCTGCAACTGCTAGAGGAAGCAGGCGATCGCTCTCGCAGGGGCGAGGTTGCTTGAGCAGCTGTTCAAACGGTTGTTGAAGCGCGAGCTGGTTATACCAGGCCAGCAAACGAGGATCGGCCAAACGCATTGTCTCCGCGATCGCTGTCAACAGCTTGGGTGGTTCTTCAGGTAAGGCGGCTGGAGTGGCTGGGAGACTGGTCAGCGATAGGCTGGCTAAGCCAGAGGCAGGTGGTTCAAGTAGAGGAACAAACTCTAGCCCCAGCCGAAGTTGCAACTCGCCTGCTTGCCAATCTTTACCCGGTGCGAGCCAGTCGGCGCTGGAGCGCTCAAAGAAGGGAGTCAATGCTGGCGTCAGAGCTTGCGCACGGCGCTGAATTTGATCCACACAGTCTCCAACTGACTCTGGCTTATCAAGGCTTGAATCAACCAATGGAGGCTCGGCACATTTAATGTGAGCGGATAACGGGAGTAAGGTCGGGGGCGGCTGCAGAGTGGCTAAGTCTAGCACCCAGGCCGGATCAATAACCTGAGCTTCGAGGACAAGCACCAATCGCAACATGCCCTCCTGCCACTCATCCCCCTCAACTGAGCAAGTCGCAGGGATGCCTTCTAACAGTTGCATGGTTGGGTAGGAACTGCGCGCGATCGCCCAAAGTAATTGCGAGGTCAATGTTTCTAGAAACACGAAGGTGTGTTGTTCCTGTGTGATCGCAGCTTCTGGTTGGAGTTGGGCTGCTTTCTCGGCCTGTAAGGTGTCGAGTAGGTCGTAGGCTTCTTCGCTGACGTAAGGCACCAGGTTTTCGGGTGTTGGAGTAGCTTCTGACTGCCAACCACCTCCCGGCGATCGTAGACGCTGCACCATGCCCACCAATCGCCGCATCGCTGCCAGAGCCTCGGCTGAAAATTTAACACCACTTCTGGAGGGTGATAAGAAAGGCCGATGCAGGCGGAGTACGGTGCGGTTGTGAACGGGGGACTGGCTATCTTTAGCAAGAGAAACGTCGGAAGGCAATTCGCTCATGACCATTCATGTTGGGGTGTTAAATTCTGAGGAGGGGGAAGGCTGTAACCCTCAAAACTTCTTGCTAATTAATCGGTTTGACCGCTCTCCTCAAGCCTATGAGGAACGAGTGACGATGCTTGAGATGGCACAAGCCTGTGGTAGACGCGGCTCTTAGCATTCTTAGTATGCCCCTACCCTTGATGCGGCTAAAGCGAAACAAAACGGAAGTTTGCAAAACGTAAAGTGCGATCGCACCCACAAAAAAGCCCCCGCCGAAGCAGGGGCTAAAACCTGTAAATTGAATTCCAAAACGCTTACAGAGCGTTACCGCGAGGCAGAACCTCTTCGGGGAATATAAAGTTTTCGTGAGGCTGATCTTGAGGTGCCATCCACGCACGGATACCCTCGTTCAGCAGGATGTTCTTCGTGTAGAAGGTTTCAAACTCAGGGTCTTCCGCTGCACGCAATTCTTGCGACACGAAGTCGTATGCCCGCAGGTTCAACGCTAAGCCCACAATCCCTACACTCGCCATCCACAGACCCGTGACGGGCACAAACAGCATGAAGAAGTGCAACCAACGCTTGTTGGAGAACGCAATCCCGAAGATCTGTGACCAGAATCGGTTTGCTGTCACCATCGAGTAGGTTTCTTCCGCTTGCGTCGGTTCAAACGCACGGAAGGTGTTGGACCCATCGCCATCTTGGAACAGGGTGTTCTCAACCGTTGCACCGTGAATCGCACACAGCAACGCACCACCCAGGATGCCCGCTACACCCATCATGTGGAATGGGTTGAGGGTGAAGTTGTGGAACCCTTGGATGAACAGGATGAATCGGAAAATCGCCGCAACCCCAAAGCTGGGTGCGAAGAACCAACCCGACTGACCCAAGGGGTAAATCAAGAACACGCTGACAAACACCGCAATCGGACCCGTGAAGGCGATCGCGTTGTAAGGACGAATGCCAACCAGACGCGCGATTTCAATCTGACGCAGGCAGAAGCCAATCAGACCAAACGCACCGTGGAGGGCAACGAAAGTCCACAAGCCCCCAAGTTGGCACCAACGGGTGAAGTCGCCTTGCGCTTCGGGACCCCAGAGGAACAGCAGGGAGTGACCCAGGCTGTTAGCGGGAGTGGAAACCGCAGCGGTCAAGAAGTTGCAGCCTTCCAGGTAGCTGGAGGCCAAACCGTGGGTGTACCACGAAGTTACGAAGGTCGTGCCGGTCAGCCAGCCACCGAGTGCCATGTAAGCACAGGGGAACAGCAGCAGCCCTGACCAGCCGATAAACACAAAACGGTCACGCTTGAGCCAGTCATCCAGGGCATCAAACCAGCCCCGTTGCTGGACGCGTCCGACTGCAATAGTCATGAGAGCTATCCTCTAGTTTTTTCTAAAAAATATGCAAGTTGCCTAGAGTGAACAGGTTTTATGTTTTACATGATAAGCAAAATCAGAAATTTTACAAACCGATACGTTTATCTCAGTTTGTCAAGAGGGTGGCAAAAACGCGCGATCGCGCCTTTTCCTGCCATCTTTAGCGAATTTGCGTAACTTTTACTTTTCATGTTTCTTATTAATCACCTTTTCCCTCGGATCAACTTGCCAATCGAGCCTGATAGGTTTGCTGGGTGTTTGTGTGAGAGCCTGGTTCACCCCCTGTAAAGGTGTCGAAATGGTAATGCTTGTCCAAAAAGCAACACACTTTCTAACGTCTTGACAAGGAGCGTAACCCGTTTCTCATTCAATGGAAAGCCTTGAAGAGCTACTATTGATAGGAAATTTCAAGACGCGGACAGCATCCGATAAAATTGAAAAGGTTCAGGGCTAAGCTTATTTAGGTGTAACCCCTGCCTCTTAGCAAATCATCCTATAAATTGGGACGCCTTTGAGCGCGTTTTCAGCAAAACCCCATGACCACACAAACACCTTCAACCACTGAGCAAATTCTGCGTCAAACAGTAATTGGTTCGCGCCGTTCCAGTAACTATTTTTGGGCAGTCGTGGTTTCTGTTGGGGCATTAGGCTTCTTTTTAGCCGCCCTGTCTAGCTATACAAAAATCAACTTTCTGCCATTCTCTGACCCCACGCAATTAATTTTTATTCCCCAAGGCGTTGCGATGGGGTTTTATGGTTTGCTGGGTCTGCTTTTTAGTGCTTATCTATGGCTCTCGATCGCCTGGGATATTGGGGGCGGCTACAACGAGTTTGACAAGCAAAAAGGCGAAGTCACCATCTTTCGCTGGGGGTTCCCAGGCAAAAACCGCCGGATTGAGCTGAAGTGCAAGACGGATGAGGTGCAAGCGGTTAAAGTCGATTTGCGTGAGGGCTTAAACCCTAAGCGATCGCTTTACCTCAAAGTCAAAGGTCGGCGTGATATTCCCTTAACTCGCGTGGGTCAACCCCTATCGCTGAGCGATTTAGAAAACCAGGGCGCAGAGCTAGCTCGCTTTCTGCAAATTCCTCTAGAAGGTCTGTAAATCGAGCTTCTAAAGCAGATTAGCAATTTTTCCTTTGAGGATTAGCTCTGCCTTAAGCCAGTTGAAATCAATTCTGTGAAGGTGCCACACTGCCCTTTTGTTCTGTTGGTTTTGTGGCAGCTCACCCGCGAGGTGACCTATTAGGAAATCAAGGCGTTCATGTGTTTGTTGATTGTCTGCAATTTCCTAAATTCCAGGGTGCCTTGCTGATGCTTTGTTTATTAGATTTTGTAAGGAGATGGGTATGCAGAAGTTCCTTCAACCATTAACCTGGGTAATGTTGGTAGCGATCGCGGTACTGGTTGCCGGATGCTCGTTGCTGCCTGCGGCAAATTCTTCTGCAAAAGAACAAATGGATATACCAACAGGTTTACCCCGTCTAGAGGGTAAGGCAACAGTTGAAATGACGGTTAAAGGTGGCAAGGTTGTCATGGAGTTGGATGGCACCAACGCTCCCATTACAGCCGGTAACTTTGTTGACCTGATTCAAAAAGATGTTTACAGCGGTCTGGTGTTTCACCGCGTTGTGCGCGATCCAGAACCTTTTGTGGTTCAGGGTGGTGATCCACAGGGTAAGGATCCGAAGTTTCCTGTCTCTCGCTTGGGTACGGGTGGCTATGTTGATCCCACTACAAAGCAGCCCCGTAACATTCCGCTAGAGATTAAAGCTCAAGGGGCTGATACACCGACTTATCACAAGACCTTTGCAGATGCGCAAGTAACCCAACCTCCGGTGCTGCGTCATACGCGTGGGGCTGTGGCAATGGCTCGTTCTAATTTTCCTGACTCTGCCTCTTCGCAGTTTTACATTGCGCTTGGCGATCTAGCCTTTTTAGACGGTAGCTATGCGGTGTTTGGCTATGTCAAAGAAGGGATGGACGTGGTAGACAAGATTCAACAGGGCGATCGGATTGAGTCGATGAAAGTAACTCAGGGCGCTGAGAATCTCAAGCCTGCGGGTTAATTTATTTAAGTCTTGTTCCTTAGATTCAGATCCCTGGAATCGCTAAGATTCTGGGGATTTGTGCTTTAAAGGAGGTTTCTGTTTGGTGCGAATAGCCGTATAGCCTTCGGCATGGCTGCGCTAGCGCCCGTGCGTGAGTTTGAGATTTTGCTCGGAACCCACAAGTCAACCCCTCTAAAGAATTGTTTTGACTCTGAACTTTCATCCTGATTAAAAGCAAGACACTTCGTAGAAGTACGCAAACACCCTACAGATACTTGAAATTGCGGTGTTAGAAGGGTCATGCTTACCGATCACACGCTGGCGCATTCACCAAACGACACATTTTCATCAAACGGCAGAAACAAAACTGCTGGTAGCCCAGAAGTGCGTAAAGCCTGTCAGCTTCAGTTGGGGCAACTCGCGGCACATTTACCCCTGGGGCTTGCCTGGATTGTCTATCAAACACCAGGGCGAGATCGCTGTGAGTTGCGTTTGTTGCGCACTGAAACCCTACCGCACCTTGACCCTGAGATTTTGGTCTACTTAGAGTCTGAGATCTGGTTGCAACCAAACCTACCCCCACTAGAACTGCAACTATTGGCGATCGCCTCCCTCCCCATCTATGTTTGTCTGCTGCAAGAGGTGAGCAACGAACCGTGTTATCTGTTGCTGTGGTCACGCAGTTGGCTGACGACAGAGCAAACTCAGTTTGTGAATCAGCAGGCGCAGCTTTTAAGTTATTGGCTCAGCATTGATCAAGAATTGGCGCGGCAGCAGGGCGAGATTCAACTGTTAGAGCAAGTTTTGCAAAAGGCTGAGCATCAATTACGCAATCCCCTGGCTTTGATTAGCCTGCATGCTGAAAATTTGCGGTTGGGTTTGCCAGTGGGTGTGCTGCAAGACCAGGCGGTGATGATTCGCGATACGGTGAGTGATTTGAGCAGTAACTTGACCGAGTTGCTGCACTGTAGCCAGCACGCTCGCCTGCAACTGACCCCCTGTAATCTGAGATCGCTGCTGCGAGAAACGCTGGAAGGCTTGCGCCCCTGGCTGGATGAGAAAGCTATCACAGTTGAAATGCCCAGCCAAGCGCCCGTCGTTGTTGTTGATCGGTGGCAGATCAAGCAAGTGCTGACCAATTTGCTGCATAACGCAATTCACTTTAGCCCGAAGGGGGCGGTGATCACTTGGGAATGGCGGGTCGCAGGCCAGGCGGTGTATGTTTCGATTCGCGATCGCGGTGCTGGTCTGTCAGCGGATGATTTGCGGCAAGCCTTCACGCCCTATTATTCGCGGCGACCCGGTGGGACGGGTATGGGGTTGGCGATCGCCCACAAGATCATTCTGGATCATCGGGGCACTTGCTGGGCTAACAACCATTCCGAAGGGGGCGCTCAGTTTTATTTCAGCTTGCCGTTACGACAGGCTTAACTCACTTTTTTAACGCTTTTAACAATGCTGTTTAACTCTTATGACTACCGCTCAACCCATCTCTGTCTTGCTCGTTGACGACGAACCCCAGTTTCGACAGGGCTTAAAAACGTTATTTCACTTCTATTCACTCAACCACTGCCTCGACCTGAATGTGGTGGGAGAAGCCGCAACGGTTGAGCAAGCCACCCATCTTGTGATTGAGCAGCATCCAGCTTTGATTTTGTTGGATCTTGAATTGGCAGGTGGCAGTGGCATCAACGCTTTAAGCCAGTTTTGGCAGATTGGGTTTAAAGGAAAAACACTGGTTTTATCCGGACATCGCGAAGACGAATGGGTATTTCGAGCCATGCAGGCCGGTTCAAACGGTTATGTCGTGAAAGACCGGATTGCTGTGGAGTTGTGCGAGGCGATCGCCACGATTACTCAAGGTAACATTTACCTTTCGCCAGAGTTAGCAACGAGTTTCTTTCGGTTGTTTCACTTCTATGCGGGGCGCACTGTGCAAGCGTGTGAACAGGTGCATCTGACCGAGCGTGAGCAAGAAGTGCTGCATTGGCTGGTGCAGGGGGCTTCTAACGATGAGATCGCCAACCAGCTTTACATTACAGTGGCGACCGTCAAAGCTCATCTCACTGCCATTTTTGAGAAGTTGTCTGTGACCAGTCGAACCCAGGCGATCGTCAAAGCGTTGAAGATGGGCCTGGTGTGTGCTTAAGCTGCTGCTAATTTCCCCTGTCTTCTAAAATAACAATCCATTATTGAGCTTCAATGTGGTTGTTTGCATCTTGTAATTATCTAAAATTGTTCTCCTGATCTATCGTCTTCATCGTCTTTTATGACTCAATCTCGCCCCCCTAAATCTGCTAAACAACGAAGCTTGCGCCGGGAAGTGACAACTGAAGCGCAGCAACGTCTGAAAGCCGAGGTCAGTAGCCAACGCACAATGATTCAAAGTGCGGCTCGAAGCAGGTTGGAAAGCCTGGTGCCAGAGCCGTTGCGCTGGGTGATTCCCTTGATTTTGTCGTTTCGGGGGGAAGACGCTGAGCCAGAAATAACAGCGCCAGAAGTCGCTGAAGAACAGGCAGACCAGACGATCGCACCTGCTTCTTTATCAGAGTCGCTGTGCGTCCAACACAATCCCTTAACGTGTGAGTTTGCGACAGCGAGTCGAGGCAGCGATCGCTGTAGTCAGTGTGGGTTTGCGCTGTTGTTAGAGTCAACCGAAACGATCGCGGGGCGACGGGGCCGTTACCAGGTCACGCAGTACTTAGGCGAGCGCGGCATGGGTCGGCTTTACCAGGCAAAACGCTTGTCAGATGGAGCGTCTGTAGTCATCAAAGAATTTTTGCTGTCGCGCCAGTTAGCGACTTTTGAACGGCGTGAAAAGAAATCGGCGTTTACCCGACTGGCGGGCGTAGAAGCCATTGACGGCAAAGTCTCAGACTACCGCTTAGTTGCGCCCTGGGAAGCGATCGCTGACGCGAACCGCGATCGCTGCTATCTAGTGACTCTGGGAAATTGGGATGCCTCAATCACCCTGGCAACCTACCTGCGACAACACGGCGCAATGAGTGATGTGCAGGTGCGGCGGGTGTTAGATCAGGTGTTGCAAACGCTTGAATTTTTGCACGAACAAAAGGTGCGATCGCCGGAAGGCATTGTGAGTGAATACGGTTCGGTGCATGGCAATATCACCCTTAACAGCTTGTTGTACGTGCCAAAAGCCGCCTCTATCGCTAGTTTCGAGACTCAGGAAAATCTGGCCTTTTTTATCTACGTCTGTGATCTAGCCGAGTGGGAATTTTTGTTTGACATTACGGCAACCCAGGCGGATTTTTATGGTCTTGCCCAAAAAATTGCTCACCAATTGCAAGTCATGGATGAGTTAAGGAGTCGGCATGAGCAGGCTCGGATTGCCTTACAACGGGGTTACTCGGCCCGTTTAAAGCAAGCTCCAGCGAGAGAGCAAGCGGCTCTGCAAGAAGCACAGATCAAAGAGTTAACCTTGCTCCGCAAGCAGCAAGCCGAGGAATTAGCCAAAGCGCGTCAACAACCTTTGCGAGAACTGCGTAGCCTCCAAAAAGCGGACTTAAAGATGCTCGGTTACGTCGGCTACTCTCTATTGCTAGGCAGAGTCTACACACCGACCCAAAAGCAGGCGTTGCCGACTTCCCATCCCCGCTTAGAAGCCGCGCATCCGGTCTTACGGCGGGTGTTAGATGGGTTGGTGACGGATCAGTTTGAGACTTCCACCACCGCCCGTCAATTGCTGACGCAGATGCCAGTCGAGAACACTGCTCCCACGCGATCGCTCACGGCTGAAACAAATGACACGCCCTGGTACTTGGCTCGCTGGCTCTGGTGGTTGTTGGGCAGTGTTGGCTTAGCGTTTATGTTGGCGTTGATCTGGTTGCTGTTGCCCAGACCGCAGCCCCAGGCGATCGCGCGGAATACGACATTGCTCTGTGGCATCGATGATGTGACCAACGCACCAAAAGGACGATTTCGCTATAAAACTCCAGACAATGGCTTTTGGAGTCATTTTCTGAAGCAACGGTTGCTTAGCCGTGAAAGCGACCTGGCCTCCACGTGTTTGCGGAATGCCGCCGATCTGAATGACAAATTTGAGCCAATTTTGCAGGCGCGGCAACCCAATTATCAATTAGTTCACCAGGCGATCGCCGCTACCAACGCTCGTGAAGTGGCAATTTCAGAGGTTCAAGGGGCAACGTCTGCGTTTACGGTGACTAGTTTAACTAATGACTTACCGGCTGATTTGATGAGTCAAACGGTTGCCTATGATGGCTTGGCGATCGTCGTCTCCTTTAGTTATGCCAAGCGCGATAACAGCCTCCCCAAGCGGCTCAACGGGCAGATTCGCCTGACGGACTTACAGAGACTCTACACCGGACAAATTCGCAATTGGAAGGAGTTGGGTGGGCCTGATCTGCCTGTGAGTCTGTATGTTCCAGATGATGATGCAGCGATTTACCTGTTTGAGCAGAACGTTTTGAAAACGCAGGAGCAGATTCGTCTCTTTCGGCAAATGCTGCCCCAAAAAACGACAACGAGTTTCATTCAATCGGGCGAAATTGTGCGGTTGCCAATCGGGCCTTTGCTGCAACAGGTGATCCGCGATTTTGAGAATGAGTTGCCCCAAAAGGGTGCGATCGCGTTTGCGCCGATGAGTCAAGTGTTTGGTCAGTGTTCAGTGTATCCGCTGGCGATCGCGGGAGGTGAAAGGGCGGTGCAACCTCTGATTCAAGCGAAGGGCCAGCCAATTGATCCAGGTACTGACCTATGCCGCAATAAGGGAAGTTATGCGCCGGATGTGGCGCTGTTTCAATCGCGTGTCTATCCGCTGGCGTATGACATTTCAGTAGTGTATCGGCGTGATAACAGTCTGCCGCCCGTCGGTGAGAAATTTGCGGAAATGTTGCAAACCCAGGAGGGTCAAAGCTTGTTGAAACAGGCCGGGTTCATCCCGATAGCGGAGTGGAAGGACGGAAGAAGGTAGTAGGGAGTAAGTCTTGGTAGGGAAGTTTCGCGAAACGTCCTTACAGGGAGTCAGCATAGCTCCAGCACGCCCTGGGTAGTGTTTCAAAGGAGTAAGTCTTGGTAGGGAAGTTTCGCGAAACGTCCTTACAGGGAGCCAGCTATACGCCCGGTACACCACCTTTTTAGTGAGTGGACTGATTTTACTTTTAACAAACCTGTTTGATTGATATGGCTACTGAACACGCACATAGTTCGTTAATGGGTTTTGGGGCAGTCTCTCCGGGGACTTTGCCGCCGTTGGCTGCGCCTGGGGGCGTGATGGGGTCGTCAGCGGCGGTGTCGGTGCAGGTGCGGGATCCTCGTCAGGTGGCAGACCTGGAGGCATTGGCAGATCAGGTGTTGCGAGATCCGGTGTTGCTGAGGCAGGTGTGCGATCGCGTGTATCAACTGCTGCTGGAGGATTTGCGCCAACAGCATGAGCGGAGTCGTTCCTATGGAGGTCGGTTATGACGAATGCGAGCAATGCGGGCGATCGCGTGCCCCACGAGTTGAACTATGTGACATCAAACCGTTTCTACGTGGAGATGGAGAAGGATATCAAAGCGTCTTTTAGCGAATGTCAGGGCTTGAGCGTCAAGTTTAAGAAGGAGACGTTTAGCGAGGGGGGGGTGAATGACCAACAGCGGGTGCTGCTAGGGCCGGCTGAGTTTGGGGATGTCACGCTGAAGCGCGGGGCGACGAATGACCTGATGTTTTTGGAGTGGCTGAACAGTTGGTTAATGCCACAACTGATTGATGGCAACCGGGTGCAAACGCCCCACAGCCGCCGGAACGTTAACATTCTGGTGTTTAACCAGGCGGGTGAAACGATGCAGTGTTGGACGCTAATTGGCGCGGTGCCGATCGCCTGGAAAGCGCCCAGTTTGCAAGCGAACTCAAATAATGGGGCGATCGAGGAGTTAACGCTGGCCCACGAAGGGTTGAAGGTCTTTCGTAAGGGGGGCGGCAATGTTCGGATTCATGATGGCACCCGCGATGCGTTCCATTCGTTTCCCAGTCACTAATTGGGTGCTGTTTAATCTTCTGTTTGTTTGTGTTAGGGCACGATTCATCTGATGACTTCTGCGAACCGCCAACCGCAAGATGCTTCGATTCCTGAGCCTCCCGCTCTGGAAAACATGGCGGTGTTGCAACCACCCAGCATAAATTGGTTGTCTCCCAAGTTTTTGACGCCGCTAGGGGCACAACCGATGGCGGCCCACAATCCGCAAATTTTTGCGGCTGAGCCAGCGGCTGAGCTAACTTCCGAAGCACCCTCGTTTGAGCCGAGTCCGTTTTTTCCTGATTTGCGATCGCCAACGCGAACCTATGATGTCGCGGTACAGCCCAAACGAGAACCCGATCTGGCACCCTCGGCGGATGAGTTTGAGCCGCTGTTGCCGCTTCAAGCTGCCACGCCGTTTGACGATTTTAGCGAACTGCTAGACCTGGCACCTTCGGTAGGAGAATCGCGATCTGCTACAGACTCAGCTCCCTCCACGGCTGTACCGAGCCAGCCTACGGTAACAAGTCCGGCACTGGTGCAGCGACAGGCTGAGAGTGGGGCTGTAACGCAAGCGCCGACAAGGGATGACAGTGGCAGTGAGGCACCGAGTGATGCTCCTCTAGCGTGGGGAGAGGCTTCGTTTCCGGTGAATATTCCAACGGTTGATCGGGTGTCGCCGCCGACATTCACGCCCATTCCAGAATTTACTGCCGAGCCGGAATTAATCCAGTTAAAGCCTGCGCCGCGTTTGCCGCAACCGCCTGCTACGCCTGCGGAGCCTAGGGCCACATCGGAAGCTGAACGATCGCAGGATCCCACATCAACCTTCACCGAGATCTCTGGTGAGGCCGCAATCGATGTCCAAGCGGCGGCGATCGCCCCTCCAGAGCCTACAGGGGTTGATGCAGAAGTTGAGGCGAATCAGCCAACGACTCAAATTTCACCGTACTTACTCAGTCTTCAGCAAGTCTCTTTACCATCGCCCGCTAGTGTGCAGTTGCGGGTCGATCCGGAGGCGATCTCCCCCCTTCCTAAACGCCCGATCAACCGAGCAAAGGCTCCTGCTACGTTCGATGCTGCGATCGCGGAGAGCCATGAGAGGCTGGCAGACGATTTTGACTTTGAGGTTTCGCTGCAACCATCTGATAGTGTTAGTTCTAGTGCTGTTGACAGCCCTCGTGTGCAACGGCAAGCTGAACCCGAGTTGAATGAGCCAGCGGCGATTGCTCCTGCAAGTGTTCCTGCTGCCCTAACGGATTCTGAGCCTGCAACGCTGCAACAACAGCCCGATCTGCCTACTCTCTCCGCTCAATCCCCTCCACCCTCGATTCAAGCGGCTACGGTTGAGGCTGAAGCTGTGATCGCACCTTCCGAATCTGGAAGTGTTCAGCGTCAGCTTGATCTGCCTGCTCCTCAATCATCACAGCTATCAACTCAAGAATCTGTGGAGGTCGAAGCCGAGATCGCCCCTTCTGAGCCTGCAATCCAAGCAGCTGCGGAGATAGAAGCAGAGGCGATCGCCCCTTCCGAATCTGCGGGGATTCAACGTCAGCTTGATCTGCCTGCTTCGCAATCGTCACAATCACCAATCCAAGCGGCTCCGGAGGTCGAAGCCGAGATCGCCCCTTCTGAGCCTGTAATCCAAGCAGCTGCGGAGATAGAAGCTGCGATCGCGACTTCTGAGTCTGCGGGGATTCAACGTCAGCTTGATCTGCCTGCTCCCCAGTCATTAGAACTATCAACCCAAGACGCTCAGATTGAAGCCGAAGCTGGACAAGCGAAAACCTCGACCCCTGCCAGCATTCAGCGCCAGATTAATCTGCCTACTTTCCAGTCATCAGAACTACCAACCCAAGACGCTCAGATTGAAGCTGATTTTGCTGCGCCTGTTTTGCAACGAGCGGAAGCGACACCGACCTCTGAAAGCACTTCTGAGACAACAGTTGAGCTTGAAACGGCGATCGCCCCTGAGTCGTTGCCAGCGACCGAGCCACCCGCTGAATCGCCTCCCCCAGATTGGAATGACGCGTCTCTCACGGCGTCAGAAGTCGCGATCGCCCGTTTTCCCGAAGCATCGGCTCCGATGAGTGAAGCAACGGCTGCCAGCGAAGCAGATGCAGTGATGGTGTTGGGTGAGTCAACGCTGACCCCTTCCACCTCTACGAGAACGACACCCGACTTTCCTGCAACTCCACCTGGGGAGTCAGAGCGTGCAACTCCACCGCCAAGTCTAGATTTCTCTCCACCGACACACCCCGATCAGGCGTCCGTTGCTCCTCCAGTGGTGCAGTCGCGATTAGAGCCAGAACTAGAAGCTTCGCCTTTTTCCAGGGGTAAGGGACAATCACCATCCGATCCGCTGCCAGCCGAGGCAGAAGCGCCTTCTGCAACCGAGTCTTTGGTTGAGGTGGAGCCAGCCGCGATCTCGCCCAGTCTACCCTCCATTCAACCCAGGTTAGAAACTGATGAATCCCTGGCTGAGTCGGTTGAAGCTCCTGGTCAGCCTGCCTCAATGGAAGCGCCCGTTAATGGCGAACAGCGTGATTTTCCGGCTTTACCGAGAGTCCTGACCAATCTCTCAACCCTGCGTCCTCTAGGGAACGTGCAACCATTGGTGCAACGGGCTGAGCAACCGGCTGCTGAGGAGACTGAGGTAGAGTCGTTTGCTTTGCCTGAAGGCCCGACTGCTCAAGATTTTGACTTGCCAGTAGCGAATTTCGACCTTTCCCCAGACACCAATTTTGTGGATGCCGCTCCTGCAGCAAGTCCCACTCAACCTGAAACGCCTGCGATCAACGTCAACAAAAATGGTTCAACCCAGTTGCCGACAACCAATGGCGATCGCCCCTCTACTCAACACCCATCAATATCTCAGGTACAAGCCAAGCTCGATCACGCACCTGCCACCAACGAAGCCTTGGAGCCTGCGGTGCAACCACAAGGGGCGTCAGACGCATTAGATCAGCCACCAACGGATGGTGACCCGCCAGCGATTCCGCCGCCCGAAACTCCTGACCTGACGATCGCGCAATCTCCCCTAGTTCCCCAGGCCAGGGATGGAGCTTCCCCTGAGATCGCGCCACCAATCCAGCGACAAACCGTTGTCCCGCCGGACACCGACAGCGTAGAGTCGCCTGCATTCCCTGCTGAAACTGAAGAGCCTGCAATCTCAGCGGCAGAAGTGGCTGCACCTGCCCCAACAACACCTGATCAGGAAAGCGCGATCGCCCCCAACCGAATCCAACCGCGACTGGAACCTGATGCCGCGCCGACTCGCATTGACCCCGCACCCTCAGCGGAGCGAGTTCCACCTGCGCCACCCGCAGCAAGACCCACCACCCAACCCAACCACCCAACCGAAACCCCAGCCGCCTGGTCAGATATTGCCGATCTGCTGACTCAAACAACTCCGACTGTCCAGCGACGCATCACCCCCGACACACTCCCAACCGAGCAGGAATCAGCCGCAGCCGCCCCTGTCAGCCCAGTTCCCCCACCGCCCCCGCCGATTTCAATTGCCCCGGCTCCAACCGCGACCCCCGCCGAAACCACTGTCGCTGCCCCCGCCGAAGCCCCCAGTGAAATGGTCGAAGTCTCCGGAAAACCCACCGCTCAGCCCGAAGAATCAGACAAACTGGAGCGTTTAGCCCGCGAAATTTACCACCTCCTGCGTCAACGCCTCGAAATTGAACGCGAACGCAGCGGAAATTACTACCGCGATCGCCTCTACTAACCCCCCCTCCCTCACTCCCCCCTC